>JGI26058J51888_1000424_pt1 | contig 24330 bp, 24 predicted proteins | sample HigsolmetaSP110D_FD_51888 | JGI IMG/M metagenome (IMG submission 51888) | reverse complement strand
AANAAAATATATANATATATATATATATATATATATATATATAGAATGGACCCCAGGTCCTCTTGCCACCTCTACAAAGAACGGTTAAACAGGCAAGTAATTAAATAAATAACCATTGCGCAATGAGGGAGTCCCGTCCACTCATTATGATTACCGCCCAGTGTCCAGCTCATAGATCGGACCAGCGCTGCTGTGATTATGGCTGCTTATCTGGTAACCACCACCGCCTCCGCCTCCTCGAGGAGAAGACACTGACGAGACGGTGGTACCCGGGTTAGAGATCGCCGGACTAGTAGCACGGTTAAAAGGACTGATGCTATTGATCTCACTGGATGGTTGTTGCTGCCGCTGATAGATTTCGGAGCTTCCATTGCGGTTGTAGTATTCGGCCTCAGAGTCGCTCAGGAGCGGCTGCGACTGCTGCTGGACGGGGGTTCCAGAGATCTCAGGGATCCCTGGAGTGATGTCTCCGGTCGTGCTGTAGCGCTGGGGCTCGTTCTGCTGGCCGTAGGGCTTATTACCATCATGGGAGTAATAACCGGCGCCGGGAGGAAGAGGTCCTTGGCCATACGGCTGATGTTGTTGTATCATAGGAGGGATCTGTGGTGGTTGCTGTGATGCTGCTGGCTCGTTTCTATCATCATTCTTCTTCCTCTTGACGAAAAATACCCAGATGAGGAACGCTGCGAACGCTGCCGCTACGGGGACAACGCCGACCACGATTCCTGCGATCGCGCCGCTGGATATTCCGCCTCCGGTGTTTTTGCTGCTCGAGGGGTGGTTGTCGGAGCCAGAGGTAGATGTGCTGCTCGCACCCGCTGCTGAAGTGCTGCTACCGCTTGCAGAGCCAGAATCATATGCTGAGGTTGATACCGAACTAGTAGAATGTGATATATCTTCATTAGTGTTGGCGGTGGTATAAATATATCGACTGCTGGACGAGCTACTACTAGTCAGGCCATCGAGTAACGTGGTAAAATCCGGGCCGAGTTCCGAGGAAAAGTAATCCTTGAGCATGACGACTGAGTAACTCGCATATTGGGTGCTAAAACAAGCGAGTAAACGGGTGCCCGAAGAGAAGAAGTAAGTTCCACAGTAAGGTTCAGTGGTTCTGCTGCATGACAGGATCCTTGGATTGTTCTGGCAGCTTGAGTCGCAAGACTGGCCCCAGTCGATGCAGCTGGTTGGCATATTGGTACATGAGTACAGGTCTGAGCTGATGCAGCAGCCGACGGCTGTGAAGTAGTACATACAATATGCTTGGTCATTGACGCAAGTGAGGATGCTATCTAGTGAGACATAAAGTAAGCATAACTTTGAGATATTCATAGTGCGTTCACGTTCATATGTAATTGTTTTTCATTCAGGGAAGCTTAGGAACGAACGAACTTATGTCATTATCAACCAGACCACAATAGTAACCCGGAGCTGGATAGTCTACTGTTGTCCTTCTTCTAGCCACCTCTTTCGGAATGCCTCTTGGAACTTCCGGTGGATGTGTAGGACGAGGAGACATGCCGACAGTTGCCATCAAACCTGGCATCGTAGGGGCTGGCATGACTGCTCGCAGGGCGTCTGCTCCCACGAGTGGGAATAAAGTAGCGAGCACGGTCAGTGATATTTGTGACATTTTGAAATCCGTGTCTCTGTTTCCTAATACGGCAGATTTGGAGGAAGGGACCTGGTCGAGATTATGCCCTGTAGGGCACCGGATCGCTGTCAGGGGATGCGGATCCCCAAAAACTGGGAAGTTCGGTGATCCGGTACGTTGCACGTTTCAAATAATCCACAAGTTAGAGATAACGATCTGGTAAAATGACAGTTGCAGTGATAGAATTGCCATTTCACAAGTAAATGTGGAGAGTCCGAGTCAAATGTGGAAGAGAGAAAAGCACGGGAGAAGGGGAAAAAAGCTTAACACGAGGGACGTGTACTGGAAACCACAGCCTCAAAAAGAGGGTTCTTCCTGCCGGAATGCCTGATAGCCATGTATATAGACTAAGTTTAGGGCTAGATCACCGGGGTTCGTATTCACGGACCTGGACCACCTGGCGTTGCAGTAGGAAAACACCAATGAGCATCAGTTGCCGAGGGCTGGACAAGCAGTCCCTCGCAAAACATGGCGGGTGGGCTCATATCCCAGGTTTCGGAGCAGTGTTTGTGCTTCTTGCTCTCAAGGGGCGGGTGAGTGAAGCTGCATCTCATTGTCCCTGTGGTAGGAGCACATTTTATCCGATAGTGTGTATCTCAAAGAAATACAGGATCATGGTCACCTGTGAAGTAGTCAGATCAATCAAATCACCCGAAGCCACAAACAAAAAGAGTTAGCTAGCGCGATCAGCGGCCCGCGGAAGACGGACAAGCGCACAAGCGGCTCAGGACTCGAGAACAACGATGGAGAACAGACGACGGCTGAGCCTTCAAGTGTCGTTGTCTTCGTGTCCGATCCCCACCGGACAGCGCTGCAACTCCGAGATTGGCAAGTCGTGATGAGGCTCGGACTCGGCCAAGCGACTGGGCAGAGGGACGTGCACAGAAGCCGCCGCGGAGATGGCCTTCCGGATCCCGATTTGATCAGATCGTCCGATCGACGGACTGGGGTCTACACAGTAAGGCTAGACTACTAGACAATGTGCGCCAACGGCTCGATCTCGGCCATGGCTGCAGATGTATGTATGTACCTGTATCCGGCTACTCTGCGATGGCGGGCAACAGGTGCCTTTTCGAGTCTCCGATAGCGAGTGTCTGCATGATCATCCCACGTCAGCCTTAAGTATGATTTAAGAATATGTAGTATGTTGCACATAGTTCATCTCATCTTTTTGCTAATCTCTTCGGAAAATTTCATCCATTGAGATCATCATACGCTAGTGCAGACGACTGCATAGTGATGTTGATCTTACAGTAGATTGAAGGCCTGCGGTGCGTTGATCATGGGCCAGAGAAGGAAGGTGAGAAAGGACCAAAGGATCTAGGTCCGGACTGCCTAGTATTGTTATGATTCCTCAGAATGTAAAAGATGGAGGAAACTGACAAATTCTAAAGTTCTAATTAATCACCAATGGCTTCCTTTCTCACGTCTTGTCATCACCGGCACTCTTTCTGTCTTGCCGTATTATATTGCCCTCATGGGCTATATTTCGACACTCCTCTGTCCGTTCTCATGCTTAAATCTAATGCAAATTGCAGAATGTAAATCTGAGGCAGGGCTTGAGAATAGGAGAAGGTGATGCAAGAAGCAGAGGTCCCACTTGGGGTAAAAAAAAACTTTTTCGCACTTTCAATGCAGGCAACAGTTCTCCTAGACCAATAGACGAAATAGTTGGCTCTAGTGGAGAGTAGATCCAAAAAAAGACCAAGAAATAGAAGAGAAAGAAATGGAGGAGAAACAAGAGCGGAGACGGGCCAAGAATGCTTGCAAGTAATGAGAAAATGGAACAACCACCCATCCCCATGTGAAGAAATCTAGTTGCCGATCTACCTGTATGATGTCTCTCCAAAAGGTGAATAGAAAATATTTGAAAGGCATATCTTTGGTAGAAAAGTGGAATGGAGCTCGAAGTAGACCGCTACGTCCATAATAACAGTCATTCTCACGATGACACTGCAGGGTTGGCCGAGTGGACAGATTTGTCGTTGGAAGGCATCATATGATGCCTTTAGTTGAGCTGAGTTTCAAATGCTTTGACCATTATGACTGGAGATGTGCCAGCCAGTTTATGATCTAGATTTAATTCCATTTCATCAGTCCATATGTCTTGGAATGTGAGGGCCTTCGTGGCTCATGGATTTCAATGTCAGAGACACAGAGAAGAACGGCAACTTACCATCATGGCCTGCATCAGCGAGACCTTCACACCATAGTGTGACCCGTCAAAACTGGTGGCCTGTAGTGTCGCATTGTACATCCCCAACACCTCCACATCTCGGCTCTGAGCTGCCTTGCTAGTGTTGAGCGTGTAGTGCCACAGTGCATTATTTCCCTGGCTCACGGCGAGCTCCGGAGGCTTTTGATGGCCGGCTGCTGTTGGCCCAACCCAAAGGAACGGCATTTTGCGCCCACTGGCTTTGGCGGCCGCGAGCCACTCGTCCATGCTGGCCGTCGCGATTGACTGGGACAAAGACGTAGAGAGCGACAAGCTGTGGATGACAGGAATCGGCTTTTTGCTCTCCGCTGACTTTGAAGTCAGTATTCTGAATGCCCGGTGGGTGCTCTCTGAAGCGGGAGAACCCGTGACAGTTAAAAGTGCATGAGAGAGACCTATGGCAATCGTAAGTAACCGGAACGACAGGAGGCCCGTTCAACAGTGACAGGGATTCTCACGAGCAGAGCATGCATAGGGGCTTCGAGTTGCCGCCTTCTCATCGTGAGCATATACATCGTCGCTGGAAGTGACGCGAAATACCGAGCAGTGGCCGCTGGTATACTGGTTCTCGCATTTGCACGCCTCAATCTGCTCCTTGCTCATCTCCCACTGTTTCAGGGATCCGAAAGCCAGATTCTCTCGCAAGAGAATATTGAAAGCAGCATATATATTGCTGAGGGAATCATCTCCAATGAAAATAATATCACTGAAACGCCAAAGGATCTCACAGATCTCCGAGGTCGTGTACCATCGGTAGTGGCAACCTGTCCAACATGATAGTCAGTCTGAGGAAGTTCAACTTTACGAGATATATGCCAAATCGACCTCCTAGAGTTTCAAGAAACAGCTCACAACTTACCCCGCGGTATGTATGGCGCGTCGAAGCCGTGTCGTCCTCCGTTGCTCATTGCATCGAGCAACGAAGCCCGGTTCTGACAATATGCATCCCTCAGCTCCCGCCCATCCCCGTTGGCAGTAGGAGGACTGAAAAGGTGCTTAGAAGAAACGCTGCACTCTTCACGACCCACAAACTGAGCCAGATAACTGGGTGAGAACACACGGTGAGCATCCCGCCCCGCCGTAGGGACGACCGCAACTGCGCATTCCGACGCAGCTGGCAGTTCAGGATGACTTACTCATCTGCAGGAGAATGGGTGAAGGGGATCCCGTCCGGAGGAGACGATGAGGAGAAAGGCAGAAAGAAGACATCGCGGATCAGCCAGACGATATACAGCACACCCAGCACATACATATATGCCACCAGCTTGTAGGTTGAGGAGCGCCAAGTGACTCTGCGAGTGAGTCTCTGGCCATAGGGACCTTCGATGGGCCCACGTCGGTGCATCTGATGGGTGTTTTGCGTGTTGGAGAAGGGATACGCAACTGCTGGTGGGTTCGCGGATGACGCTGGAAGTACTGGTTCACTGTGAGATGGACGGCGACGCGACATCATCTTCCTCCTCTACCTACGCGGTTGAAAGTGAAGAGGACACAGGAGAACGGACTGTTTTCGAGGAGGAAGAAGATGCATCTGCTTCTGATCGCATTTAAAGAAGGCGAGATTCTGGTACGAGACGGGACTGGGTTCCCTCCGGCAGCTGTTGTGTGTTTTCGTCGGTTTTGTCCGTCTGCCTCCTGCCAGACGCACAAATGAACGAAGCTGTGAGAGGGGCAGAACCAGACCCCCAGTACCAGCTACGGATGCAGTTTTACATCAAGGAACCGCAAAATTCAGAGGCAAAATGTGACCGTCCACCAGATCCCACTGGCTTCTCCCCGATTGCCTTTCCTCCAACAGGCTTGCTGATCGGCGAGGCCAGGACCAAAAGAACGCAAGTGATAGCGCACAAGACGGAGGTCGTATCATCTACCTTGGCCGGTCGCTCACATCCGCAGGCAAAGAAACAAACAATAGACGGCAGGGAAGCAGAACGGAGAGGCGCCCAGAACGTTCCCATTCATACACGCATCCATGCAAGGCAGCCCATGTCTTCACAAGCGGAGCAGAGTTCGGCTTGGTGCGAACCATACTTGGAACCCCATGCTGCTGTTGGACGGTTAGACGCTGACCCGGAGGCCAAATAGTGCACTGTTTGCCGCACCGAGACCGACTCCGCGCAGCGACAAAGGAGCCCGTTCAACACAAGCTAACAAAGGAATGGTCCGTCCAATACCGGTGGGGTAACTGGATGGGAGCCGATTCACGACAAAATAACCATAATGCAACGGACGACGCGCTGCGGGTGGGCTAGACAGTTGTCAGGGACTCCACCAGGCATCACGCCTGAGGCGGAAACCGATCGCAGAGCAAGACGATTCCTCAGGGATCCCTGCCATGCGCGGGGCTGGAGGGAATCAAGCAAACAGCCCCAGAAGCCACAACGGCCGGGCCGGGAGCGATGGGTTCGGCTGTGACGAGAGACCGTTGTAGCCTCTGGATCTGCAGGGCTAGCAACAACTGATAGAGATTCTGAAAGGAACGAGTGTGCAACTTGCGCTGTCCAGGCACGGCATCAGAGCAGCACGCTGGGGGAGAGTCGCGGCAAATATACTTTCGTTCCCCTCCTCGATGGTGGGGGATATCTTCGGCTGCAAGATGCCCACTGCAGCAAGGTTTCAACGACGCGTTTCGCAGCCGTGCTGGAGAAGTAGGCCTAAGGCCGTCTGGCTTGGTGAGGATACCAGTCATCCAGCCCCAGCTATCTTAGGGCTTTCATGAGTCACTGGGACCGACGGAGTACCCCCTTTTCCTACGAAGCCCATGGAGGGGCCTGTCTTCCCCGCCCGCATCATCAGTTACTCATCCAACAGAGGACGGTTGTGCCTGGCGTCGGACCGGCCTTTTATACAAGCTCAGCCCTCCGTGCCGGCGCCGCGTCGACGGATCTTGTGGGAGGCACGAGGCGCCTCTGCCTGGGGTCCACGCGCTATTTGAGAGATGGGCGTTCTAACAATCCAACTGCTGAGACTCTGCCGTACTCCGGACAGGGAACGTGCCCCTTTGGCAGACAGATCGACTCTCGCGACTCATCAGTGGGGTTGAGTCACGCTGTCCGGAAAGCAGGTCGCGAACCTCGGGCGAAGGGGAGATCCGGGGAAGGCCAGGGCAAGCTCCCGCCCGTCGCCGGCACGCAGCGCTGGTTAAAAAAGGGTTCCTGGAGCCCGCGGGGAGAGACACATACGGCTCACGAGTCCTCTCTCTGGCCACCAGCTCGTTACGCAAGATACAGAGGACTCCCTGAGACACAGAGTCCGCCTGGAGACCGCGCGCTCGTCCTGTCCCGAGCTCTCCGTCGGCCTGGCCGTGGCAGCCTCGGAGCTCCAGCCCCACGTGACGCACCTGACCGGCAGATGCATCGACTCCCCCCGGACCCGGAGTGACTGCGTTATACTTCAGGCTGTCTGGTCTCTGTCATCTCCCCGTCTCTCATCCATTGTATTGTTCTCCTTGTCGTCCAGGCCCCCTCGCAAGACGTTCGTTCGGCCCACGCTTGCGTCGGAGAAGTGCCCGCTCGACCTCGGCAGCAGTCTGCTTTAGGTCCAGTGGTGGGGAGCTGCCCGTTTTCGTCCAACTCGTGATCTACCCAGGGCCATCATACTCTCCCACACCACCTCCTACTCAATTGGATTGCAGAGTCTGTGGACGTGTTAATCCGTGTCGCAGGCCCCGCGGCCTGAGAGACTGCTGGGACCATGTGGAAGGCATCGGAGAAGTTGATGGAAACCATCAGGCATTATGCCAGCTTCCCCGCAACCGGTGTCTCCCTCAGGCAGATGGTCCAGTTTGGAGACAGACCATCGACTGGTAAGTGGCAGACTTGGAATACAGGCTCGCGATGAACATTACAGTATCCGAGTGACTAACTGTCCGGTTTCTTTGCAATAATCTAGGGACCCTCTTCCGTGCCTCGCAGTTCCTCTCTGAGGAGCTCCCCATTCGCCTTGCCCACCGCGTGCAGGAGCTGGGCGAGCTCCCCGACGGACTCAATGAGATGCCTTCGATCAAGAAAGTAAGGGACTGGTATGCGCAGTCGTTCGAGGTATGACACAATTGCCATCGCGGTTCCCGGAGCCTACGATGACTCATAATGGCAGGAAATCATCAATCTTCCCCGACCGTCCCTGAGTCAGGAGGTGAGGGCCCGTCTATTGCGACCCACCAAAAATCTCGACGGCGAATCGAACTTCCTTGATGAAGCAACCAAGAACCCAAGCATTAGAGAGGGTCAATACCGATCTTCTCCAGCGTCAGTGCTGAATGGAAACGGCAGAGGAGCGGCGCTTCGACGATATTACGTCCCGTCTGATGACAATAACGAAGACTGGCCACCTGAGATCAATGACTACAACCAGCGCTTTGCAAAGACGCTTCAGCACATCAAGCGAAGGCACGATAGTGTCGTGACTACCGTGGCACAAGGCATTTTGGAATGGAAGCGCAAGCGACAACGCCTCCATATCGACTCCACCATCCAGTCTTTCCTCGACCGCTTCTACATGTCGCGTATAGGTATACGGATGTTAATTGGCCAGCACATTGCATTGACGGAACAGACACATGTTCGCCACCCGAATTATGTCGGCATCATTTGTACGAAAACAAATGTTCGAGAACTGGCTCTGGAGGCGATTGAAAATGCTCGTTTCGTTTGCGAAGACCACTACGGCCTTTTCGAAGCTCCCAAGGTGCAGCTCATCTGCAAGCCGGATCTGAACTTCATGTATGTCCCGGGCCATCTCTCCCACATGCTCTTCGAGACCCTTAAGAATTCTCTGCGTGCTGTGGTCGAGACCCATGGCGCCGACAAAGAGGAATTCCCTGTTACGAAGGTTATCGTGGCTGAAGGGAGAGAAGACATCACGATCAAGATTTCCGATGAGGGCGGTGGCATTCCACGATCTGAGATTCCTCTTGTCTGGACATACATGTACACCACTGTCGACAATCCACCGAACTTGGATCCGGACTTTAACAAGAGCGACTTCAAAGCCCCTATGGCTGGATTTGGGTATGGACTCCCGATCAGCCGGCTCTACGCTCGGTATTTCGGGGGCGATTTGAAGTTGATCAGCATGGAAGGGTAGGTCCTTTCGCTTGTTCCCGAGGCCCAGAAACTGTGAGACTGACTGAGATTCTGTCGTTTTGCAGCTACGGTACAGATGTCTACCTTCATCTGAACCGGCTTTCCTCGAGTTCGGAACCTTTGCAATGACAATTACCAGTCATGAGGGATGGCCGTGTACGGTTCTCTTCCTCCCACAGGCTACATCCTCTCTACACAGAACCGCCATCCCAAGGATTGACGCCTATGAATACCCAAGCCATCCGCTCTAAAGTGCGGAATAGAGAGGTTTCAGAGCGCAAGCAGGTCGGAGATGCAGAGAGCCTGCTCAACGCGGAATCATGGAAAAGGTGAACGCGCCGCGGGATGCTCTGCACTGCGCTGGTGTAGCATTGCACATGATAATCACTCGAATGAAATAGTGTGCAAAAAAAGCCCAGTGGCGGCCTGCTTGGTGTAGAAGCTGTGAAACGCCCTGTGGGATACAAAACCATGGCACGCAGACCCAGTGTCAGCTAGCAGCCCAGATGCAGCCAAGCCGCGCCACGTCGTTTTATCTCTCCCATCGACCAGTCGAGAATACGACGAGGATTGCGAATGTGGAAGATCTTGGATGCGACGGTGACCCAAGGATTGCCCCTGTGATTCTCACACACGCACACCCACGCACACGTACAGGATAGCTGTGACACAGCCTCATGCAGAGTTGCTCAGGCGGTCGCTATCTTGATTGGGGTACTCCTCTCTACCTACTTGATATATCCAGCCAGCCACCTTTCTGGGAGAAAAAAAGGCTCCACGAACAGCAGAGACCGAGGCCGGTTCGATTTTGCGAGGATACGCTCGACCATACAGGAGAAAAAGGGGACTACCGTGAATGTCTGAAAATGTCCATCTTGTACAATATATATACATACGTACATACATACATTATTCCCCTAATGACGTTTGTATAAATGCCTATATGCATATATTCTCCACTGTCTAGTCGAGTGGGACACACAAAAACGGAACAGAGTCGATGAAATTGTCTCATTACAGACTTATGTTGGGCTGTGCGCAGACTTTAAAAAAAATATTTGAAAAGAAAAAAAAAATGGCAGAAGTTGGACGTCATCATTCATAAATAATGAATGAGAATACTTGCAAAGGCGATTGTAAATGCACGACGCGGCATGATTCTTCCTGGACTTTTCAGAAACAGCTGCTCAAACAGTTTTATTATAAAGTACATGTACATACACATTCATGTTATTAATATGAGTTTGTGCCTTCAATGGTGTCACAGCGTCTCAAGTTGCATATATAAATAAATAGCAATTTAGGCGAACATTATGTAGGTACTTTGGTGTATGTATATTTCCTTTTTTGGACTTTACTTCTGCTAGTTCTTTACAAAGTGGGTTCCTTGATGATCTATTTGTCTAACCCTACTTGTTACTTCCTACCCTTATTTTTGTTTCCAATACAGCAGTAAGTCGCAAAAGGTGAGCGACGCTGCCCTGGCATGAAGTCGGGCGGATGCCGAAGAAACTACGAATATGAATAGGGTAACGCCGTCCCAGCGAGACAACTACCCAGGTAATATTTATTAATTCTCAGCCCGTTCATTTTTTTTATTGCGATCTTCTATTCTATTTTATCTACCTTTGGCTATTTATTTATTAGTCAGATTCAGAACAGAACTACAGGAGTCCAGTCCATGCTGCGCATTGATTGATCAATTGCTCAGCTAGTCAATCCTGGTACTTTTAAAGAAAAAAAAAAAAATCATCCAGCATGGATAGCCTTCCCAGATCGAGGCCAAGGAACCTTGCAAAACCCACAGGGGTCCAACAAGAAAAATTTCCAAAGATTTCTGTTCATCGTGTCAATCAACATTGGATAAAAAAAGGAGTATGGGACGGCCCGAACCGCGATTCGAACGCGGGACCTCGCACAATTGGGAACTCCCTAAGCGCGAATCATCGCCAACTAGACCATCCGGGCCGCTGCGATGCCAAGTTATTGCGGGGTGCGGAAGTTGGATCGAATTGGAAGATGATTGGGACTCGGTTCTGAAGCCTGGCTGTAGAGTAAGCTGTCGAGTACATTATTACAACCGGCATGTGTTGTTTTGAAGGTGTGTGCGCTCCCTGCAGAATCCGCACGAGTCGCTTAGTAAGCAGTCACCGCCTTCATGTAGTTAGGTATCCCCTGGTGACATGAACGGGGAATATCCATGGATCTTGCAGATCAATCATGTGACCTGTCACTGCTGGAACTGTTTAGCTGAAAGCCTTAAAGGAAAGCTTCTAAGTCTTACCTAGATCTTAGTTAAAGATGGCCCTAAGACTAGTAAGCAGCTGCTCTTCCAGGGGCCAGTGCCAAGCAATCACCAAAGATTACCACTCGACGTCTTTAAGGCGGGCCCCTTATCCCGGAACATGATGCCCCTGTTCACTTCTCAAGGGGATAGCTTCTGAAATCAACGTGCCCCTATTGCAAAAGACCTTGGAAGAAAACAAAAAGCTCGTTTTAAACATGGTATCAGATGTCATCCCAACCACATGCATGCACATAATGTCTGATCCGAACAGACGCAGCAGGCGAAGCAAGGACATATATATTAACTCTACACATCGCAAATCAAGCAGGGTAAATCATCCATTTCCTTTCTCTTTGTCGTATCAATAATTTACTCGATGTCAATATCGACATCCAACTCCCCCCAGCGATCCCGCTCCCCGCCACTCCACCGCCGCCGTCTCTCGCGCTCCCGCTCTCGATGCTGCTGAGTCTGCCGGCCCCCGAGAGATGTTCGGGCCTTGGCCCGTTCTCGGTCGCGGTCTCGTTCGGGCGTCTTGCCCTTATTCGTCTTTGAGGAAGACTGGTCCGGTCTGTACCACCCAGCGTCGTCGGTCTCGTGGACGTCGACGATGGTGCGGGGGCCGATGGTCGATGCGTGTGTGGATGCTGGTGGAAGGAGCGTGAAACGGTCTGCGCGGAGGGCCGTGGCGACAGCGGGGTCGTCGGGGGCCATGAGCTGGGCGAGGAAGCGCCGGCGGGTTTGAGGGATGGTCTGAAACACCGTCAGCGTGGTTTCCTCCGAATGTTCATGTCTATAATAAATAATTTCATATATTTATGGGATGGACACACCTCATGCGCAGCCAGCGCTTGGACCATCAGCAGCTCGCGATCCATCAGGACGCAGAGCGCCGCGTGTCTTCCCTCGCGGAGCTTGCTCCGTATTCTCTTCTCGCGCGCGATGGAAGTGCTGTAGCGGAGAGGTGCCGTGGTGGGGTCTGCGTCACTTGGGTTGTAGCCTTCTAGAAGGGTGGGCAGGGTCAGCGGTTCCGTTTTCTGGGCCTACAAAAGCTCCAATCTACATATACCAGGCAGATGGGTGGATTGAAATAAAGTAGAAGAAAGAGGACTGCATTGGCATAGACCATAAGATAAAAAAGATCAACCGCAGGAACTGCAAGAATCATTCCGAATTCTCGAGGCAGATTCATGGCCAGAACTCAATGATTCAGTAAAGATCTAAAAGGGACCTGAAAACGAACCCAAGTAAACCATCAAATAGGAAAAGAAAAGGACCACTCACCAAACCCAACCCTCTGCCTTTGCTGCCGCTGATGACCGTGCTGATGCTGTAGTCCCGCCGGCCCATTGCCATGGCCATGACTATCAATCTGCATCGCGCCGTCCCCACCGTCATCGTCATCAATAATGATGGCGTCGTCTCCGCCGTGTCCTGTGGCGGCAGCAGCAGCGTTGGGGTTGTTGAAGATTGTTGGGAGGGGCATGGTACCCTTGTGTTGAAAGGTCCTCTCTCTCTCTCTGAGTCTGTTTTGATAGCTTTGGTGTTCCAGAAATCGGTGTTTCGTCTGATGTTTCTCTTGTTCGGGCACTGGTTAAGGAATGCAGAGGAGAGGGAAAGATCAGAGAGACTTGGTCTCGTTTTTTGTTGGTGCAGTTTCCCACGGGAAGGCCAAATCAGGAAGTAAGTGATGATTGTGCTGCGGAGGCAGGTGCTATCGATAAGTCGGGGTGGTCACGAGGAGCCCGAGAGGGGAAGAAGAAACTTGAAGACAACATCCATCCACCGAATTCATCAATCAAAAGAGTAGCTCGCGACAGAGACGAGCACCAAGACGGACAGACAGAAAAAAAAAGAAAAGAAAGAGATCAACTCCTGGTCACCCTGTGGACGAAGCGCAAGGCACAATCCCACTGGGAAGACTCCCGAAGGTCAGTCGACATTCAAAGTTGGGCGGGATCCCGACTCCACGCCAAGGAAATATGGACATCAACTTGCGCGGAAGAGACAATAATAACAACGACTTCGATTCGCAGTGATGCCCAGGAACCGCCTTGCCTGGCCAATTGACCCGGTCAGCGTCAACTCAGGGCCTCGCGACGTCCAGGATGACACACGCAGGTGGAATGTCCGCTCCAGTCCAGGCTACGATCTCGGCGATGACGATTGGCTTAGTCATCAACCATCTAGCGCCTACGGATTGCAACTACGTCTCATCGGACAACACCTGGAGATGGTTCTCTATGATTGTTAGATTTTATCTCTGTTTGCCTAGGAGGTCGCGATTCCTCTATCGTTGTCTTATATGAAATTTCATCGCAGAAGATCCAGAAACAAACGGACAACGTACTCCATTGCATACCGACGAGGCTCGAGGCAATGCCAAACGGAGAAATAGCATGCATGCAAGAAAGTTCTGGCAGAGGTCAAGCCTAGCAGTGTAATACGGCATGGCAAGTGAAGCAGAAAAACTATACAAAATAAGGCCGTGGCGTCGGATCCCATGACGGATATCAAAGCGAAAGACAAAATACAACCAAATCCAGATCTGCCAGCCGCAACCTTGGAAGCGGGAAAATTAAGAAAGGCGACCGGAAGAGGACGAACCCCAACTCCATACCATGATGCCGCTGGTGAAGACTCGTAATGTCACAGAAAAGCGCCAAAAGCGAAGAGGCACAGCGAAATTCTAGATAGCGGAGATACTGCAACCAGGCCAAGTCCGGATTCCACAATCGAGAAGCGAAACTGATGCAGCCGGGCCGTTCAAACAAAAAGCAGAATACATGGTAAATTGGCAAGAAACCAAACCAAGGATGTATGATGGCCGTTATAAACGCTAGCACCCGTGTACCAGCTTGTTCTTGGGCCATTCATACGGTGTTTGAGACCTGGGAGCAAACCGTCAGTCTGAGGATACCCTCAATGGACGCTGGTACCTACCAATGAGTGAGATTAGGGTTGTTATATGCCTCCGGATGTTTGGCGATATACTCGGTGGTCTCATAGCCAGGGGGATCGCACGTGACGCTCACTTCATCTGGATCCTGGTAGATACGGATGTAGTCGATGCGCATGGTCGCAGGAAACAGCTTCGCAAGTCCGGTTAGGTTGAGAGCGGAGAAACTGTTCGACATGCCGAAGTTCATGATAATGGTCATCGGTTCAACGGGAATCAAACGCTGTCCAACGTTCCCGTTGGGACCGATGGATCTGCCATCCACGGTCCAGGTCTTTTCCTGGCCGACGAACCAGGTCACGTTCCCGTCCGCTCCTGGGGTATACTCGAATGCATACACCTGATATTCTTTGCCATCGTACCAGTCGTTATTCAAGTTGGTGAGGGCAGATATCGCCTGCTGGTAAGGACCTCCCCTGTAGGAATTGACCGACGTGATCTGAGGATTGTAGACCGCAACAAAATCTGCTCAAGCATAAGCGCAAGCTCGTGGTTGGCACAGTTGGTTCCCTTACCGTAATCCGGCATGTACCAGATGTCGAACGGTGCAATCTGCAAACTCTGGGAAACATCGCCGATCATATAGCCCTTTTTCGGGTTTAGAGTGGTGACACTCGCTTCCAGAACGTCCAACTCCGGTGCAGACCGCGACTTTCCAGGGCTGGGATGATCCTCACCGGGACAGGTACATGCTGGCAAGCGCATGCCCGGAAGATAGCTAATCCCATCGGTCGAACTCTGGTTGGCAGTGATACCAGCGTCACAGACGTCGTCATAGCTGTAGGGCCACATCCCATCGGTAGTTGCGGCATAGCCAGGCCGACCCAAGTTACCCATTGCCCAGAAACCTGGCCAGAAACCGACTGTATCTCCTCTCCCAGGAAGGGATATACTCGCTTCCAGCCGACCGCCCTTGAAGCAAAGCTTGTTCCAGCTCTGCAGCATGCCGGATCGGTAGTTCAGACCGTGGTTTTGAAACGCATCGAACCTAATCTCCATAACTCCATTCTTGGTCGTAATCGCATCAGGATCGTACCACTGCAGAGGTATGAGCTTATGTCCAATCGGCACCTGCTGGGAGATCAAGGAAAGCTAACCTCAAGGTCCTGCGTCACACCGTACCAGATATCCACCGCTTGGAAGTACGGATCGTCACCATCATAAAACGTCCGTCCGTCTGTGTTGAACTCGTCCGAAAACTGCAATAAATGTGAGTATAAAACGGGATGGTAGTCCGATCAAGCGGGCAACCATGACTTACCACCAGCTTCCATTCTTTTCCGCCGGTCGATGTGATTTTCTTCACGGACTCTGGTGTGTCCGGGTCGATCAGCGATGTTCTGATGTTTTTCAGTAACGGAACCTCGCCAACATCCAGACACATCGGATCGCCCGCACATATCGAGGAGCTGGTCTCGCTACTAGTGCCGCTAGTGCCCGGCTCGGTGAACTTCCGGACGAAGAGCCTGTCGAGACAGTAGTAGTCAGTCTAGTTCATCCCGGACACGGATGACTAAAGGACATCCGTACATTACCGGATAGGCAATAAACAGCGCCAAAATTCCCAGAGTTAAAAGCACCAGACCACCGATATTGATAATACCTCGCTTGTTACAAAGGTCGCAGTCCGTGTCTTTCTCATTGGGGTCAGGATTGTGCAGATAATCATCCTTCTCCACGTCCTCTGGGAAAAGAAGCAGCCCTTCTGTTGGCATTATATTGTACTTCTCTGAGACCGTCTGCGTGTTGACATCGTTATCATCGCTTCCCGTCCTCGACGGGGATCGTGAGTCGTCAAAAGGATTGTATGCATAACCTCTGCTATCCCGGCTGCCTGCCTCTGAACTCCAGCTTGTTCGCCTCGAAGAGGCCACCGACAAGGATGGCGACCTGGGTGAATCTGGCTCATCCCGCCCATAGTGCGTTCTGGGTGGTATCAGAAGCTCTGACGACTCGGCAGGGTTTGTGGTACTGTAGACGCTGTTGAAGGAGCCCGGCCGGAGACCAGGTGACTGTGGTGTCAAGGCGCGGGGAATGGGCGATAGGCTCGGCCCTGCAGCGGCGGCTTCACTCTCTTCGAAGACAGGTTCATGACGGCCGGAGTTGAGCCGGATATGAGGTGTGCTTCGAGAAGGGGGCGTGACGTTGTCGGACATGGTGTCACGGACGGGTGATCCGTCTCGACAGCGAGACCGGACCCTCCGATGGCTTGGGAGAGCTGCAACAAGGCCGTGGCTTCGTGGGAGGTGGAGGGGATGCTAGGATACGCGGGGGGAGTGAACAGAACGTCGGGGATGACGACAATCAGTATCCAGTCCCCTCACTCGCCGGGGAAACAACGAAATAAGCCAAGCTAGTGTGTCCGGCAGATCTCCAGCACTTGACCGCAGACAGAGCGGTGTCGGAGCGTTTGTCATGCAGTAATCGAGGATTACCGGATGCTCGAAGTGAAGATGGAAGCGCGGCGTCGCCAGGCGCACGGCACTCCCACGCCTTATCCCAAGGAGGGTCGACAAGCAGCCGCGCGCGAGGCTGCGGAGAATGCCTAACTGGAGATAACGACTGACTGGGTGAGTTCAAGGGCAGAAGCAGCGAGCGGACAGGACCAGATCGTCCCCAAGTGCGGCGTATCGCGAGGAGGAGGGAAGACGGGGAGCAGGCCAGGGAGTGGAATCGTCTTGGGAGCAGTCGTCGCAGGCCAAGAGCAGAGGCGAGGTGGAAGGGCAGCACCAGACTGGCATGCGGCCAGGCCAAGGGACGCGCGGACGATGGTTGGCCGGAGGATGGCAGGGCCAAGGGGTTTTGTCTGAGGCTGTCCGAGGCGCAACCTGGGGACAGGGGAGCTTAGACGCCGGTGATGCACACACAAGATATTGGATCCAGGGGAGACACTGCCACGGCGCCGGCAGCAATCGCATCCGCAAAACGGTCGGATGATGTTTGTTATCTGCGGTGGAGGAATCCGGTTGCTGGAATGCTGCAGACGATTATACCCACAAAATAAGAATGGGCTGCTAAAGCCTTCGGGCCGTTTAGCGCACACATCAGATCCACGCCGTCGCAGACGACGCAGCACGGAGTACTCCCTACAGAACCAGGTGTAGCAGGAATATCTACAAGCAGCATCCAGCTGGTCATCTCCGTCCAGCTGGAATCTTCAAGTACAGGCACACGACAATTCAGCTCGACGATCATCAATCGCAGCCCTGTGCCGTGCCGTCCTCAGCTTTGTCTCCCCGCCAGCGGCAGGACTTAATTTATTGAGGGCGCTTGGCCCTCGAGGGTGGCCAGATCTCTCGGCGTTCTGCAGCGGGCACGCATCGTCAAGACGTCCCTCGTCCACATTCTTCCCACCACCGCCAGAGAGCTCATTGCGATCGAGTCTGTATATACAGCGTCTCTCCTCCGTCGACTCCGTAGATCCCTCTCTCTCAGAAATCTCCAGCAAAGATTCGAGTCAGCACTCTACGCCCACGCCCCCGTCACCTGGCGTCTCCTATTTCGCTTGCTAACAATTCAGGCACTGATTTGTCCCTTCGCACAGATGCACTACTGCGTAAAAGATTTGACAAGTGTCTCTGATCTACAGCAGCGCGGGAAACGGCCACGTCGATGCCTCAGGCGAGCTCCTGACAGGCCAAGTGACGGGATGATCAGCGCGTCCGAAGGCGAACCGCTGAACAGGTCTCCCTCATCCGCGAGTCCGCCAGCCTGAGCCAGGGCATTTGCCATGGCGGGACAGCACACCGTCTTTGCCACTACTACCACAGTGGGAATGAAGCGGAGAATGCACGGATAACAACGAGGAATCAAGAATGGCGCGAGGGCAGGAATAAAATAATGAATCGTGATGGGGACAACCGAATCGGTACGCTTTCCCCACGCTTTGGCATGTCAGTGGCCCTGCGTCGCGCTCGATGCTTCACACGCTTTCCCCAACAGGAGGATGCCAAGGCGATCCGCCATCGCTAGGGCCCATACCGGTCGCGCGGCGATGGCGATCGCAGGTGCCTGCAGCCGCCGCTGCAATCGATGATAACTAATAATTGCCCGTTCAGGGTGCACAAGTCATCCAGTCCGCCCTGTCGCTTAAATTACGAAGTATTGCTTGTTGCGACATGCCTGTCGTACGTCCTTTATTTGCCTCTTTCTATCGGAAGAAATGAGGTCAAGGGAAAGAGAATGTCCCGTTAAGACTGGGGACTTGAAGCTAGGCCAGTACCCCTGTCTGCATGAACATCGAATTTCGGAGAATTCCCGTTTGGTCGATACGAGTTTCGTTTACAGCACCAGATACGGTGTCTTGTTGAGATTACGGAGTGCTAGCGATCGAATAATAACACGGTCCGTTATTATTATTACTATGACATTATGCACATCATTCAACATGAATGAACCCCTTGAACTCTCGAGGCCCGTGGGCTGCCGGATAGGAAAAGGACGCACGCACGGCCCAGCTCTTCTTGACAATCTTTTCCCGTCTCCGCTTCTTGCGACAATCACAACCTAACAGGATGTCCTCTGCTTACGGTGTGCGGTGTAGTAGACTTGCTGATCATCACTCCTCCCGGATGCTTAAGCGGGCAGGAGATCGACAGAGGAACTCTTCGAGAAAAAACCTAGACGGGACAGCGTTCCGTGGATGCGGCCCGGTGTCTGAAAGGAGATGCTAACCGGCTAAGCCGCTATCAGCAACCCTTTTTTTGCTGGCGGCTCAGCGGGATTGTTCTGTTTCGCGATCCCCCCTCGAGTCGAAACGTGGACTGTGGTTGTAAAGTGGAGCACAGCATACGTAAGTGTCAAAGGGTCCAGGGAAGATCACTTCGTACGGAGAACCCTGTCGAAACGGGCAGCCCCAGACAGACCGAGACTGTTTGAATCATGGATCATTCGGAACTCTGCGAAAAAAGAGATAAAACCGGAGACAGCAAGCAGTCCCTGGCACATTGGCCAATGATGACGAAAAGATCTCTCGATTCTCCAGAACGATGAACGAACTGGCTTTGTCCAACTTTGAACCGAAGTTTACCGAATCAAGGATGCATTTGTTTGGCTGCAGGCATCGAAATACAAAAGATAGAAACAACCCATCATCCTTTGGCCTTGGGAGACTTGGAGTCTGAAAAGTGGCGGCCCGGTCTGAGTCCTGAATAGGCTGCAGTACTATCCGTATCTACGGAGTAGTACTCCGTATAGGAGCGTAGTGGCCTCCACAGAACCCACTCTATCCAAACTCCCAGATGAGACGAAACACAGTGGCTCAGTTGTTGGACTGTACTCATGAATACAGTGCTTCTTCTGACTACCTTCCTCGACCATAGGTAATGAATTCCAATGGTCGTTCCCGTTGCCACCGGCCCTCGAGTATTCCGTACGGGGATCCTTCCGCAGAGCTCCGTGAGTCGTGAGATAGGAGGACTACGGAGTAAATGAGCTCATTTAAACTATTATTAACTCCCAGGAGTCCCCTGTCCTCCTTCGTTCTTTAATGATGTTGCCACCAGCCCCGAGTCTGAAACGACAGCCGCCCGAATCCCTGCATGTGCAAGTCGGAGTCGGATTTCATGTGACAGGTGGCATGCCCTCCACAAGCGCGACCATGCCAAGAAAAAAAGTCCAGAGGCATTCATTCATTATTTTATCCAATCGTAGGTTTATTCATTATTACTAATTATTTTTTTTACAGTAAATCGAACAGGGTCCTGCGTCTGAATTCTGGATTTAGTCTGAATCTACTGTATGCTGACAATGCCTATGATGTTGTATTCATGTTTCTGCTTCTATTCCGGGAACCTCGAATCCCCAAAGACCCAGACGACGTCACAGCATGCAGTCCCAATCCTGCGCATGGTGCACCCATCCTAATACTGTACGGCTACTGAGATAGATCTCTCATCTCTCTATGACGTATTATGTAGTCATGTGAATTCTTGATTCAAGCGCGCGACGTGACGCCACCGAGCAAGGCTGCAGAGCAGAGATAGAAAGTTTGGAACTACAGTACCAGGGTTTCTTCGCCCCCGGAGTTTCCATTTTTAGCTCAGTGATAACACGATCGATCAAGTACACGGTATTACTGCAGATGGCGACGTTGTATCTATCTATTTTCTACCCCGCACCTACCTACCTAACTGACATGGTCTTCTTTTGTTTGGTTTGGTTTGGTTCGATGAAGACCCCGCGGGCCTTGTGGCGTGGAAGTACTGTACATGAACGTTAAGTAAGTGGTGGCTGTGATGTACACCGCATCTGCATTGCATATCTACATTAGATTATGTATAGAGATACCATACTTCACTCTTTGCTCTCTTCCGATAGTTCTCTGGAAATAATATATAACAATACATAAGACCGGTTTAGTCTATATGTTTTCTTTTCTTTTTCTTCGGTTTTATTTCTTAAAAAAATTCCTGGAAAATTAATTTCTACTCAGATTACTCCCGAGTCCTAAGTAAGTACAGTACAGTACAATATAGACAGCAGATATTCCGCAAACCCTTACCATCTACAGAAACACAGAAAGTATTTGCATGCAGGTCACTGATGTGTGTCTACCTACAACTTCATCGTCTCTTCTTGGGACCATTATCTTAGGTACGTAGTTAATGATGGCCTTGTTTTATTTTCTCGGGCTTAGGTTAGTTGCTAGTATCCTGGACTGGAGTGGATGGCGATGCGATGAGATGACATCTAGGTAGATACCTAGCTACCTAGCTTCCCCTGTGGGATTATGAGCAAGTAGGTAACCTATATTGGATAGACGGGTAGGCCTTTTTTTCTTGTCCTTGACTTCATTGTCAGGATGAGGGAGAAGGGTCTTTTCTCATTCCTCTACTTCCTCCTGCTCCTGGGTACTTATTGCGGCGGTGCATACTAGACAGGTTAATTAAATAATTAATTGTTTGTTTGCTTGCTTCTGCTGCATCCTCCTTGTCTGCTGTCTAGCCTCTTATGTTCGAATACATGTCAATATGCGGTACATTCGAGAACACAGAAAGCCTGAAATGACAAGAGTAGATAGATAATCTTACCGAGACAACTGCTGCATACTACTGTAGTAACCAATTGTGTAACCTAGCGCATCGTTTGTTTCGTTTGCAGTTGGTCATTTTAAGACTTCAAAGGCAGATCAATCTAGTCTGTCTGATTCATCGGTTGATGGATGGATGGATGGATGGATGGATGGATGGATGTACTGTATTATTACACTGCATCATCTGGGATCCACTCATCTATATTCATCTATCCATCCATCCATCCATCCATCCTCCAAGGCGAACGCTAGACGTCTGTTATTATTTATTCGTCTCCTCCCCATATTTATTTTTAATCCCTGACTTTCCAGCTGGCAATATCCCAATGTGCAACGTGCCATGGGGCACATATACTAAAGTACTCAAGTACACACCATGGAGGAGAAGGGCCCCAAAGGCGAGAAGCGTCCAAGATAGAAGGAAAGAAAGGATACCATCGCGGTGTCAGACATATTTGAGATTCCTTTCCCTTCTTATAACCCCAAGGAGCTGCTCACTCCCGCGCGATAAATGAATAAATAATTACTACCTCACTTGGGCCTTGGCTGACCTGACCGGCTGGAGGATTTCTTTTGTCACTCGATTCGACTGGGCTCTCTATCTTTCTCTCTCTTCTAGTTCTACAGTACTGGTTGTTTTGTCATGGGCAACAAGGAAAGTTAAGTTGAAAGTTAAAGCTGGGTAGATTACTGATAAAGGACCTTCCTTCATATTTCGAAGACAAAACGATTTAATTAAGGGATGAGAATAGATAGATAGAGAGAGAGAGAGATGGGTCTCTGCCGCGTTGCTGCTAATCCGTGCCTGACTTTCCGCTAGTCTAATATTGATACCGCATACTACATGATCCTTCAACGTGGCCGAGTAAGTAGTAGATCGACGATGTATGCGTGTGGACACAGACTATCTTAGGCGGCACTGCAGCGCAGCGTGATCACGTAGCTGGGGGTAGGATGCTTTTTATACGTTTTATATCGGATGAGGAAAGAAAGAAATCATGTCTCTATGTGATTGTGATTAACTGCCTTTCCTTCTTTCTTTCAATATTCATAATTTGTAAGAAGAAGGGGGGGGAAGGCTGGGATCCGACATGAAGACTCAAATGAACTGTTATATTTCGAGAGATGGGTATCTGTCACCCTAATCCCATCTATCCGCTGGGCTCCTTCTTCCTCTTCTTCGCCCCCTATCCTTTCATCAACCCATTATATGGAGTCAATGCCTGACCTCACCCCATCCAATCCGGCGCAGAAGACCGTTTCACCCAGTCCAGTCCAATACATTCATTCATTCATACCATAACCGCCCATTTCCCAACCGACGCCACTCCCCTTCCGCCGCGAACTTCACTATAATCTGTATATACACAATATCCGCATCCACGCACGAGATATATGCAACATGCCCAAATCCGAACGGAAAGAAATCACGTCTCCACCGCCCGTGCCTTCATCCCCACGATCTTGCCCCCCTCCGCCTCGAGCGCCAGCACCCAGTACTCGACGCGCGACGGCCCCACCTCGACGCGGTACACTTTCACGTCGATCCCGGCCTCGTCGACGTTGACCTGGTCGCCGGCCTCGCTGGCGGCGGCGGCGCGCACGGCGCGCATCACGGTCTCGTAGCGGCCCTTGGGGTCGAAGACGTCCGGGGAGAGGGTGGTGATGGAGCGCGAGAGGTCGGTCGAGGGGGAAATGAGGGTGGAGAATTGTGCTGTTCGTTCATTCAGTTCAACCTGTCGTCAGCTGTTTTTCACCACCGTGAAATGGATGGATGGAGGGATATGCGTACAAGGACCAGGCCACACGCCCCGCACGGCCCCCTCCCACCGCAGCGCGACGGGCTCGAACGGCTCGTCCGTCTCGGAGACGTACACGATGTCGACCTCGCGCAGCGGCTCCGGGACGCGCACGTCGACGTCGACCGTCTCGGTGCGGACGAAGCCGGCCTGCGGTGGCGGCGGCTGCGCCCGCGCGGCGTTCAGGTCCGCGTTGGCTTTGGTCAGGAAGGCCATATAGTCCTCGTCAGTGGACATGGCTCTGGTTTGTTGCTGTTGTTGTTGTTGTCGTCGTCTTCCCAGGCTGCTGTTGATGGCGAAGGAGGAGAATGAGGAGGCGGGGGTTGTGGTTGTTGTCGGTGGGAGGGGGCGGCTCGGGCTGTTGTTCGACCGTAGGTTCCTTGAATGATATGCTCTCAGAGGAACAGAAAGAGATGAAGATACACGAGTTCTTCTTGCTGCCGCGTGCCTGGCCGCAGTCGCTGTTGGAGACGCAAAGTTGGTGATGACGCAATGTGCCGCGACGGGCCAAGAACGCATGGCGGAGTTAATAGGCGCAGATACAAGAACACGAAGAACCGCAGAGCAGAGTCGAATTTGGGCGCGTGTTTGGGCGGTGATTGGAGTAACGCGACACTGTAGGTTGTCAAATAGAGAAAGAGAATATTTTCAGGCCGAGAACTTACTTACTGGGGTCTCGGCTCGTTTGACGGGTGAGCGGTTGGAAGTAAATTTTTCTTAACATACTATACTGACCCGGGAGTCAGGTCTATATCTATTATATCCTACGCATACATTTATAAGATCATGATTGATGACCATGAGAACTACTTTTTGAACTCCATCATGAAATTGCCCTGCCAGCTACGTAAACTAATAACATAAGAAAAGTGCTGAGCTTTTCCAGCCGAGCAAGACGGGACCTCGGGGCTTTTTGGAAGAGGTATTGTATTTTTGGTCAAGAACAATGCACCGTACTACACCAAACCCACAGCTCCACCGGAAGAAACAGCTTAAGCAGAAGTGACGAGATCCTTCTTGAGAGTACCCATGAAGGCGCGCTTCTCGGCCGGGGTCTGGAAGGCACCGTGGCCGAACTTGGACGAGGTGTCGATCCACTTGAGCTCGACCTTCTCGGTCGCGCGGCGGTTGGTCTGGGGGGAGAGAGACTTGCGCAGGGTCATGACACGCTTCTTGACACCGGGAACAGAGCCCTTGATGAGCAGGAAGTCGTTCTTGACCTCACCATAGCGGACGAAACCACCCATACTGGACACATGTTAGCAGCAAATTCAAAAACAATGGTCAAAAAGTAAAGGGGAG
>JGI26058J51888_1000421_pt1 | contig 24606 bp, 16 predicted proteins | sample HigsolmetaSP110D_FD_51888 | JGI IMG/M metagenome (IMG submission 51888) | reverse complement strand
CCCCCCCCCAGCCGGGCTCAGGCCTGGGCCTCCATCTGAGCGATCCCGATGCCGCGGCAGACGACCGTCATCCTCATCTCCTCTCTGCCTATAGTGATCGCGAGTGGGACGCCTGGCTCGTTGTTCGCGTGGAGGACTCCTGCAGAGAGGTGGCGTCGACTGCGTGAATGGGCTTCTTTGTGTCCTTCTGGCTTTTCTTTTCGCCTGGATGCCAGCCCATGCATCCTGGAAGTCACGCAGATTCTCCCGCAGTCGCTGATTGACTTCGATGCTTCTGCCCCTTTTGACGAGTAACACGTATCCACACGACTGCGGATCTCGGGCAGATACAGATTACCCCATTTCTCCGCTGTCCAACTCATTGCCCCGCCTCTTTTCTGCCGCGGTGATCGTCCCTTCTGTTCTCTTCTTAATACCCAATCTTCGCAAGCCCTGTCACTTCTGCCCTTCCAGTTTCACTAGTTCTTTGTTCTTGTCCTCTGATTCAAGATGCCTCCCCGTCGTTCCCTGCGCGCTCGGGCAGCTACAGCCAAGGAATCGAGCCCTCCGGTTTCTAACACAAGATCAAGACCTACTAGGCTTACTTGTGCTGTCGCTTCTTCTCCCTCAGTGACGGTTTCTCGATACCCGTCAAACTCACCGGAAGATTCCAGGAGGTCCATCCGCCTGACCGTGAAGATGCCTTCAAGCAAGCTGCGCGAGGTCACCAGCGGCTCAAAGCGCGGGTCCTCAACCAGAGGCTCCGTGAATATCTTTGCTGAGGATCCCATTGTAACCGGCCCGCGGAATAGCCGGACCAAGAAGAAGATGGTCAAAGTCGACACCAGCGACGACGACGATCTTTGAGATGAAGAGGAACAAGAGGTTGACAATTCTGAGGACGCGGCTGGTGAGGAAGATGAGGACGTCTATGCGGACGGCGATGTTGATATGGACGATGTACTGCTGCAGCCACCAGTGTCCAAGCGTAAAGGGAACCCGGCTGTGACGGTAAAACCGGCCGGGAACAGGCCTGTCAAGAGCGTGGAAGCCAAGGAAATGGAAGTAGCTGAAGATGATGACGATGATGAAGAGCTCTCGGAGCTGGAGTCTGACGCTGAAGGCGAACCTGATGACCAGGACGAGAGCGCCATGCATGATGAGGAGATGGCGAAGGCGCCGGCGAAGACGAAGAACTTGAAGAGGAGGATGAAGACGATGATGACGAGGCAACACCGGCCACTGGAAGCAGAGGAAGCACGCCCGATCTCAGTAAGATGACCAAGCGCCAGCGAGGCTCTCTGGGCGGCGATTTCTTACAGCTTCCCATGGGTAAGCATAGTTATTTAATCAAATTTGTATTGTACGATTACTGATATGTGGACAGAACCGCAAGTCAAGAAGCACCTGACCGCAGAGGAACACGCCATGCGCCGTGCTGAAATGGCTAGGCGGAGAAAGAATCTCAGCGAGAAGCGCAACGAGGAAGAAAAGGTATACTCGATAAATATCCTCACATCTCAAACCACGAGGGTCATTCCCTTGTCACGAACGCGAGCTGATCGTCCTATAGATGGATACGATCAACAGGCTTCTCAAGAAGCAAGCCCCCAAGCGGCGTGGCAGGGTTCCAGCTGCAGAGACCGCGGAGGCCACTCCTGGAGCTCCAGAGGTAAAGGAGCCCGAGAGACTGGATCCCACTATGATCCGGTGGGTGAGCAGCCGCGACAGCTGCAGGATCGGTGTACCGTCAGAATGGTTCGGCACCCCTGCGGGGCGGGTGTTCGGAGACGCACCACCGTCCATGGAGACCAATGGGTCCAGAAAGCTTGTCGAAGAAGTCTGATTGATATGTGTTGATCGGAGAGCAAGAGTGGCGTGAGGCGTCTGCGGAAGATTGACTCGTCGTCTGGGTATAGTCTGATACCATACCACCAGAGTGTGCTGTCCTCCTTGTACTCTATCTAGATGGGTGTTTTTTTATGTAAACTTTCGGCCGTCAATGGGTTATTATTACACTGTGGGTGGAGTTTTGCTGCCTTTGAAATTGAAAGGGGACAGGGAAGGAAAGGAAAGCGTTGGGAATGCTGTCACTGGAAATAGCATTGAGATAATAATCCTTTCATAAATTCAGATATTCACAATTCTGGTCATTCTTATGAGTTAGAGGTACGGCTGGGTGTATTTATGCAAGGAATGCATTTCTGAATGTGGCATCTAAATTTATATTATAGACTTTGTGCCCTCTATCGATACTATTCATAAGTTACTTAAAAACTATTACATAAGAGGAATCGAGCTGGACTCCCCGTCTTCCATCCCTTTAAACTTAGGTAGGTGTTAATGGACCTTGCCATACAAAGACCGGATAATTATAGGACCGAGGGAAGGAACTGATCAGCACGTGACTGACCATGATCACCTTGATCACCACGATCACTACGATCACCAGGACCTAGGCAGAACAGGCATGTATATAATGACGCTCCTTTCAGACAGAATCCGACCCTCGTGGTCGACTCACATAGCAAACCGTCATATAGACATTGCTAGTAACACAGGCTTATTCTCACTATTATACCGCTCACCCCCTTGTTTCTTGTCTTCAAGATAAACCAACGGCCCTTTTAGGTCTAGTTATCTAGACCTGTCGTTACATCTGCCTTTTGTGGAATCAATATACCAGCAGATGAATTCTTTCATTAAGGGAAGGCCTGGTGCAGGATGCCCTTTGCTGATACAGTAGTCTTCCAGGTAATCCTTCTGTTCAATAAGAAATCTATAGAATATTAATGCTGTACAAATACTGATAATCATTAGGATGAAACATACTTGATGTATAATTTGTAACGACAGGCCTAGACAACTAGACCAGATAGGGTCGTTGGTTTATCTTGAAGACAAGAAACAAGGGGGTGAGCAATATAATAAGTGAGAATAGCCTGTGTTACTAGCAATGTCTATATGACAGGTTGCTATGTGAGTCGACCACGAGGGTCGGAATCTGTCTAAAAGGAGCGTCATTATATACATGCCTGTCTGCCTGGATCAATGAGTTGTTTGGATCATTCTGGGTGTTGGATCATAGGGCTTGTTGGACCATAGGGCTTGTTGGATCAAAATGGCGGGTTTTGATCCATTGTCACATGATCTCCCCATGACATACCCCTCCTTTATGCCAACTCCGGCTATAACATAATTGTACTTTATCCTTATAAACCTTAGGAGTCTTCTCTCCCGCGGACCCCTTGGTCCTAACAGAATTCTTGGGCTGATGGACTTCTGCATTGTAATTCTGGCACTCATGTTGTGCGTGGTGATCCTGTTGTTGTTTTGCCAGCTTCAGATCATTGGTTACTAAAGAGACATCACCCATTGTTATTGAAGGAGGGAACAGAGTGCAAAGATATGGTCTTGTACCAAAGAAAATAGATACTGCTTTGTTGGAATGAGGTGGAGAAAATGAAAATTGAGAGTTGCAAAGGGTGAGGCCAGTGTTTATATTAGGTGCATTGGACTGGCTCTATAGATGGATCCCATTTCCTAAGCTGGAACCTTGCATGCCAGTAAAATCGAGACCCGTATTTTCCATGCTCCTTATTTTTGCATGCCATCATAAAGTAAGATGGGTGGAGTATCTGAAGGGCGTTGGCGTATTACTATGTGCACAAAATAAAGACCGGGGAGGGGGGAGCAACTCAGTCACATGATTTAGAGCAAAAACTCACTGAGCGCTCACTACCTTCCAAAGGCTCAGGGAGCACTCACTGAGCAAACAGCTGAGCACCCTCATTAAAGCGGCCGCACCTGGAAAAGGAAACTCAATGGTGTTCGCAGAAAATGCCACATATATGTACATAAAGGAGGCTTGCGATGTGTTGTGTGTTTTGGGTTAAGTACTAGCAAGGGCATAAGCAAGTTGACCGGGAAGCACTTCGCATGAGACAAGGAACAAACACCAACAAAAGCAACAGAGGACATGAGTAAAATACTTTACATTAACCTGATCAAATTCTCGTGTGGTCGGGTCAATGGTTAGAAGCTATCATGTCTCTTATATCACATATTCGATTCTCTAAGTTAAAAGCCACCTTACTGGACGCTACGGCTGGTTTCTGGAACCATCCCTGCTCGCTGCGTGGCATGTGTGGTATGGATTGTCGCAAAATGGCCATTGGAGAGACGAATTTCATCTGCATAAGACTCTCTCGGCGTAGGCCCCGTATTCATTTCTGTTAATGATAGGTGCACGCTGTCTTTTCTGGCTCTTGGAAGCACAGGAACTCTCTCCATACCGTCATTCAGTGTACCTTTGGTGGATTTCAATGACTCAAGATCGAATACGTCCTGTAACCTCTTGCGGGGCCCTTTGGTAAAAAGTCCAAATCCATTCCATCTCTGAAATGTGAAGATCTTCGGAGTGGAGCTTTCTGTGTCGTCAAAAGTGTCACCAGGTGATGGATCCGCCGTTTCTCTTTTAGGCTTGGAGAACAGGCGTCGAAGAACCAGTGAGATCTGGGATTTCAACCCTGTCCTTTCAAAAGATCCAGAAGCATTATCGTGTCTAACTGAAGTCTTTCTTATTTGCTTGCTCAGACCGATATTGCTCCTTTTCCTTGTTCTCCTTCGAAGGTTGCGCAGTAAAACCAGGAATACAGCGGTAGCAATAGCAGCGATCAATAGTGCGCAGAGAATGTAAAACGCCCGGGCTTCTTGCCGTCTTCGCCTTGTGCAATGTTCACGAATAAGGGCGTTATTCTTCTTCGGATAGCACATTTTGCACATCGCTTTCTTCTCTTTCTTGGGGTTCCTGTCGCCTGAAGCACAAATCTTTTCCAGGCCCGACGCTGGACAAACTGTGTCCTCGCACGCCTGTTGATCCCGGTAGATATCTTTATCGGAAGTTATCTTGATATTATCTTTCCGTGGGTCGAAGGGGCTTTTTGGGGAAACGTCGGACTCTTGTATTCTCCTTTGATGTACTTCAAATCCCTGATTAGCATGGGGATCTCCGTAGACCTCAGAAACTGGTAAATTCGAACGCGCATGGAGATCCGAATATCCCAAGTTTGAACACACCCTCTTCAGTTCCTTCTCGAGCTGCACACGGGGATAGAGGCATGGCTGTCTCCTTGAAAGGGGCTTGCCATCAAGGTCTGCTTCTCTTTCGATGAACTTCTGAATTGAACCGTGACAGAGGAGTAATTCCGTCTTCAAAATCCGAGGTCGAATGATTTCTTCCTTCTCAAGTATGACCTTCTCCAGTATATTCTTGCACATCTTCAAGCCACAGGCCACATCATCAAAGTTCCCCGCTTCGACAGATGCGTTCTTCCTTGGCCTTTCAGCTCTGGCGTCGGTCGTCTGCGATGCATCATTCAGCTCTGCGACGGTTCCGGGAAGGACAAACCAGCCGGGTGGACATTTTCCTTGGATTTCAAGATTCAAATCTTTCGCTTCTGCGTCAGGGAAGAAACTATGTCTCTCAGGTCTATCGAATGGAATTTTGATATAATGTGAAATGATCTGTGGACCTTCACGCAGTATTTCTAGGTAGAAAATCTCCGTTCTCCACTGGGCCCAGAGACATGCCAATATTGCGCAGAAAGCTGCAAGACTGCGTCGATAACACATCGAAGGTGGTATTATAATCTTTGCCGATAGCGGATGGAAAACTGAGCTGCCAACGGATAATACAAGCACCCCACGGTCAGTTGTGGCCAAGGGATTTATGACTATAAATTTAATGAATTCAAGAGGACCATAGCAGCTGTGGTGTAGGTCTTTGGAGGATATGCAAAGAGCTCGGGAATCAACAATCGTATGTCTTTAGGGAATCCACGTCTTGGAGTTACTAACAGGGGCGGTTTCCCTATTGTAACTTCCTGCAATTTACAAAACGCTGCTTCCATAAGGACGATATTTCCCAGCAAATCCCTTGATGATTACGGTCTTAAGAATATGAGGAGAACCAATCCGTGGATATTGCCTACCTCGTATGTTCACACCAGTGCCTACCTAATATACCCCGTAGAATCCATGGGATTATTTTCTGTCGAAACACTGCAATACTAATGGATAGAAAAGAAGGCGATAGTTTGCAAACTAGAGACCAAAGTAAACATTCGACTTCTTGCCCTTGAATTATGTTAATGCCTGTGTTGTCTTGGCTGGTCATTCTTTGCCACTCCTTTTGTGAACCATATCTTCTGATAAGCCCATACTTAGTTTCAGTTAACTGATACCTTGCGGAAATCCACATTGCACATGGCTGGCTTTCCATGTATCAGTTACATTACTGGTACCACTGCTCAGTTCCGACTCCTATTTGGGATATTCCTCTGGGGCTCTAGGACCAGTGAATGATGGCATGACCCGCCCATCTGCAAAGTGTTGCTCATGCATAAATGTCTTCTTTGTGTCTTCAATTTTCTTCTCACCATCCTTCCTTTTACATCTGCCACACTCTCTGTCCCCAGCATATTCTTCGCTTCCCAGCGACTTGAGGAACTCAGCTATCCAAACGTTGAATGCCAAAAAGGTCACCCTGTCTCGGAAGTGTGTTCGAGTCAACCCTCAGCGCCTGCTGCAAGGTAACAAGAGCGCAAGTAGTCTGACAGTCACACTTCCGCTGACCCATGAGGTATTTTCTACTAAAAACTGGGTTCTCATGGAACCTCTCAATGTCCCACTTCGGGAAAATAGGGTTGGCACCGATGAATGTAGGGAAGATACGAGTTTCAAGGTCGATCCGGATCTGCCCAATGTTCACTGCGTCACCTACTATGCTACTAGGGCGGTGATGAGCTGACAGCCCACCAGCTCGAAGTCCTCTGGCAGTTCCAGCGCTTTGCGCGAGGGGGGGATATCGATGGAATAGACAGCGGTACTAGACGACACATCCTCACTCACAAAAATACAGCAGACCCTCCCCTCTACGCCTACAACTCCCTGACAAAGCGCTTCATCTACAATTTCTGGACAGTTGAACATTTAGCTTGCTTTCTTGATGAATACACTCTGTACAAGGCGGCTATTTCGGCTTGGAGTTCGTCGAAGACTGACAACTCATGGGAAGAATGGCTGCAGACATTCCCACCGAGGACACTTCAAGAGGACGAGATCTTAACGTTTTGCAAAGATTGCGAGGTTGCAGCTGGGCTCGTCATCCACGGGCACAATCTTCTGGATACGGGCCTGGACGAGATCATTTCCAAGGGTCTTCTAGCGCGGAAGGTGCGCCGTACGGAAACTCGGGTGTGTCGAAAGTGGAAAAGATTGAGCCGAAGCATGAAAGTGAAGCAAAACATCAAAATGGTCTTCATAATCGTGGAATTGGACACAAGAAATTGACTGAGGAGCCCCCTAAGCACATTCCTCGTCCTAAGAGCATCTGTGGAAAGAAGCGCCGAGCTCGTTCCATTAAGCACACCTCCAGAAATGGGGATTCTAGCCACAAACGAGGCAAATCTTGCATTCGCCATCGGCAGTCTCACATGTCTGCTTCTGCAGAGGACAAGGTAGACCTTCTCGAGAAGGTAGTGGAGGGCACCATCGTCGACGAGAGAGGATCTGTGACCCAGAAAGACTGTGCATCTCCCCCTTCACCTTCCTTGCAGAACACAATGCTCTCTGAAGACGGTGACATTGTTACTGAAACCAAGAACCTTACCATCTCTTAAGTCGATCATGATTGCTCTGCTCCAATGGACGATCTATGAAAGTGTCAAGCACACCAAAGGAGGTGAATCCGATTTGGGCAGAAGGCAAGAATACCCTTCAAAGACATTCTTGCCGTATTTCCTTTTCTCTTTATTGCTTTCTTGTTCGTCACCTTTGTCTTCATTCTATTGGGGTCTTGGTTTCATATATGTGCTGCTCTAGTGCAGGACAGACGCTTTTTATCGATGAATCGAATTAGGTAGCTAACGACTGCAAATGCCATAAAAACCCCTTGAAATCTCAGAAATTTTATTACAACAAGTTTTGGTTGAAAAGGCAGATCATTTGTAGACTAATATTAATCTGTCGCCCCCCTACCCCCTTGAACTCCGGTCATTTCATAATTTGTCCTCTTACTAATGTGCGTTACTCCCTCTTAGATTTTCATTGCAAATTTATTTATTACTAGGTTTTGCTAACAAATTTAACTGCTTACGATAAGATGCACTAATAGCCACAGAAAAGCAGTGACAGAGATATTGGAAGATATAATTCACTCCAGCGCTTGGGAAAAAAGTATTGGAGGGAACCCCAGGGAAAGAACTTTGTTCCCAGAGTACCTATAATAGTAGTAATACATAAAAATGTCATCAATGACATCTTTGCTCGACCGTGTTATCAACAGATCAGAGTTATGTACTGTAGTATCTGTTCTCTGTATGGCAATATGAGTCACGTGTTCTCGTGAAGCGCGGAACGTGAATCGTGACGCGAAGCTCGGCGGAGCACGAGACTCGATAGTGATGAGAGTTCAGCTTCATCAATTTTCTTTTCTGAGACATTAAGCTGTCACGCTTTGTCCCGTTATTTTGATTGCGTTCAGGATACGGGGATGAAAGAATAACCATTTAAAACCTTTGCGACAGCAGTGTCTCCGAACTCGTCGCACCTTCATCATGCCCCGCACATATGGCAAAGTAAAGCAGACGCGCCTTGCATTTACTCCGGTATCATCCTCGTCGCCTGGGATCGAGCATAGTCCTGGAGGCAGCGCACCTCGCCTGGCGCATGTCCGGTATGAACATCCATCCAAGCCATCGGTCAGCCGGGGACGGCTGCGAATAGACGACTACCCCTCCTTTGAGCGCAAGGCTCGCCGATCTTCACCTTCCCCTGCAGATAGTAGCTCTTCCGTCGTGGTTCCAACTTCTGGCAAATTCTCTGATGTGAAGATAACTGGATATGAGAGTAAGCCTATTGCCGTTAACTCCTTCGGGAACATCTAAGCTGACATTGCGGGGTTGAGAGCAAGTCAAGGAGGAAAATGCGAATGAAGACAACCTGAAGCTATCTGAAGCCTCCAGCCCATGCCCCATTCCGTCTCGGAACATAAAGGTCGAAGAGGTATCATCTGATGAGGATGCCATTCGTGTTCCACGCAGACGACAGAGATCGAGAGCAATCTCTATCGACGTGAACGAAAGCAGCTCAGATAGTGACTCCTTTGTACCTCCAAATACAGCCAAAGGACCTCTCCAACGGGAAGCACCGCAAGAGAAGCCAAACGAAAACGGAATTTCTGCAACCAGGAAGCTCCGGTCTCGCCGGGTGCCAGACCATGCGGACGGCGAAAAGCCGAATTTGGAAATCAGGACACCTCCAAAGACAAGATCGGCTACCAGAGCATCCAAAGATTCGACTAACTTACCTGGTTCAGCTGCATCCGGGGTGCGCGTACGATCTTCGGGTCTCCACCTGTCGGATCTCGGCTCCCCAGAAACAAGTGACGCGGATGAAATTGTCACTCGTCCTACTTCTCGAAGGCTAAAACGGGCAGCTGCATCTAATACAGCATTCGTCGTCGATGATGATTCAGAGAGCGATATAGTCGTTTCGTCTCCCGCAAAACGAAGGAGGCGAGACAGCGGATCGGAAGTCCCCCGTACACCGCATCAAACTTCGGAACAGGATAGGCTCGACTTGGAGGAGGATCTCAAAGCTCTCCAAGATTCCGGTACAGCATTCCCTTTTACGCGCGTAATTAGCATGCTGACCTTAACGTTATTAGCTGTGACGAAGACGCGCACTCGCGGCCGGTTGGCAGATTCTGCGAGACTCAAGAGATTGAAACAATTAGAGCGACTGCGCCGCAGACGTGCGGGCGAAAGAGCACAGAGCGTGACCGAATCTGAGGCTGAACCTGAGGCCTCAGCTAACGAAATCCAGTCAGTGAGGCAAGATCTCGACGACGATGAATCCTCAAAGGGGGCTGAGAGCAGCGATGTTGAATCAGCTATTCCGGACCACGAAGACCTGGACCGCTACGAAGATGATTTCGTACTGCAGGATGAAGATGGAGAGATTGGGGTCCCGACCGACCTTCACGATATGCCGTTTGAGTTCACGAGGCACAGGTATAAACTACCCAAAGAGTACTTCAGAGACGTGGTGGAATGGATGGTGCACAACAAACTTAACCCAGCGTTCCCCCGGCATGACGCTGTCTACCGAACCGCTTTCATGAAGCTTGAAGACGAGGTGAAAGGCCGAACCGGCTCTCAACTCATCTCTCCTGCTTGGAACAGCGACTTTCGTAGAGCTCTCATGGCGCGGCCGCAGATCGAGGTTACTCTTTTTCCAATAACAGAAGGCCGTCCCTGTGATGCCTGCAATAGGTCCGGCCATCCTGCTTCGTTCGACATCAAGCTGTATGGCAAGCCTTACTCTCTGGACAACCTCGAGCCTCTCTCCGAGGATGATAGCGACGAGGAGCCCGAGGACACCAGGGATCGGGACAGGGACGGCTACCCCCTACCGGATGAGAATACCCGGTTCTTCCTAGGAAGGTAAGTCGTCAATCTACAAGCTCCATCCTTCGTCCAAATATAAATCCTAGCTAACTACTTCTAGACACTGCAAAGCCAAAGCCACGATGGCCCACACGCTCATCCACTGGCGATTCCACCTCAACGAGTGGGTCATCGATTACCTCACGCGTCAGGGTGTCTTCACCGATGCCAGGATCCTCGAGCGCAGCCACTGGAGCCAGAAACGGCAGACAAAGTACGCGAACGAGGTGGTCGACATGATGGTCGAAAGCGGCGAAGTCCAGAAACTGTGGCGGGATTTCCACATCAACTTGAAGGCGGCGCGGGAGATAAAGGTACGGCATTTGCCCTCGTTTCATACATTCATCTTTTGACATACAAAATACTAAACAGCTACGTAGGAGGACCGTTGGAGATAGTCTTTTCTGCCTTGGTTGGCAAGCATATCCAGCCCGTTTTCTTGGAGGAAGGACTCAGAGCTGCTCTGGCGACGAATTGGCAAATGTTCAGAGGCAGAAGTTTCTCTTTTGGATTCGGTTTCTTTATATTGTATCATATTACGATCATGCTTAATTTATGATAACGACTTGGCTTTTTCCGATGTATATATAGTACAGAAAGAGGCGTTTGAGGAGTGATACCCCAACTTGACAACTTTTTTTTTTACCAGAGTATGGAGTATATATACGTCGTAGTGTAATTGAAAACTAATTAACCGATCAATCCAGCAGAGAACAGAAACAGCAAAGCAAAGTAAAACGATCGCAACACGCAATGTGTCTCGTCTATTACTGAGGTGTCTGTTGAATTCATCGCAAGAACGCTGGGATCCGATGACACAGACAGGTAGCAGACGAATCTCTCATAATATCAAGAGCAATATTAATGTCCCAGATCGATACCATGTACGCTCAGCTCATTCAGAATGCATTTCCTCAACCAACGCGACGCGATACAACGGGCGATACTATATTGGCACAGGCTAATGAAAGAAAACACCTTCTGTTCTCGGGTGACTCGCCCGGTCTTCAAAGGTGATTGATCTATTAGAGCCCGATTTGAAGCAAATTTACGCCAAGTCCCCTCCAGACCTTCACCTACAATTCACCCATACTACCGAGTATACCATATATAAACAAAATCAGAAGTCCATGCCATCCTATGCCATATCATGTCGTGGTTCGGAACCCTCCTCACCGGTCTCCGCAAGGACGGCAAGGCAGTAGTAGCCCAGCGTGATACCCATGTCCCGGAAGTGGAAAAAGTAGAAGTAGTCCAAGTCGAAGTACAATTTGATCAAAAAGCCCCAGCCCAGACCGTCCAAGTACTCGCAGTCGACCAAGCCACCTGGGACAGGTACGACAAGCACTACGTCTGCCGGGTGCTGTGGGATCCGGATGAGTACAGGAAATGAGTCTGTCATCGCATCGAATGCCTAAACTAAGCACCTTATATGAATGATATGATACATGTCAAGGAGAGGGGGAGAGAGAAGCCAGTGACTGACAGAGAAGATGAAAGGGAAAAAAAAAATGAAACCAGATCGCGAGAAGACCGCCTCCAGACAGCGCGGGCCATCATCGACAAATGGGAGCCCTCCCGCCCAGACCTGGCACGGGCATGCCACGAGATGGTACGGCGGATCGAGGAGGAGTCGCCGCCGGGGCCTGTGTATGTCACCTCCTTATTCCAAAGAAAGAAAGATATCTTTATTATATAATATCTCATTCTCAACCCTGTACCAATATAAATATACTTACTCTTTAGTGTCCCCCTCCGAACCACCCACCCTCGACCCCCTCACCTACCACCAGATCCTCATTCTCAAAGAGATTCTGTCCACCCAGCCGCGGCTGAACGACGACACCAAAGAGAACATCGCCGCCGTCCTGGACGCGTACCGCTCGGGGGAGCTGAAAGCGCAGCGGGGGAAAACCACGTACGGGTGGAAGGGGAAACTGATGAAGGAGGATCCGGGCCCGCCGGGGAGTGCTCGGCAGAGGGAGGTCCTGGAGCGGTGGGAGAGGGAGTATGGAGAGGGTGAGTCGTGGATTAGAGAGTGTATGTCTCTTCGTATTCTTCCCTTTGTTTTGAAAAAAAAAGCGTACTTCTTTCACTATGGGGTGGGCTGACGAAGGGGGTTTAATTTAAAAACATCTGTTTTAGGTTTCTCCGTCTGCTCTGCAGTTGTAATAATATACCCATTGAAGTATGTAAGGGGATAAGGCAATCGATCAATCAAAGGAACTCCATGGAGTGAAGATTCTTTCCTTTTCATATACTATAACCTGCCCTAGGTGATAAATGCAATTCAAAAAGCCATCCAGAATCCATTTATTTAGGCATACACAACATGACAATACATAAGAACACAGTTATAAATCGTAGTACATACAAGTACACAAATCCGCAACAAGGCGAGATTTTTTTTCGGAGCCCATGTGAGAGGAGAAGAAAAATGCAGCAAGATGGAAGAATGGAAACGACAATGCGGAGAGAACTCAGTCCAGCCTGTCAAGTCCAGTCGACAGGGCTGCCTGTCCTAGCACAGCCATCACCGAGTCACACCGTATTCAGTTTACGGGTTTGTCCGGTGAGGGTGCAGACAGATCCCTATCTTGATCCTGTAGAACTCCATATCATATCTCTTGCACATCTGGATCCAAACCGGTACTCTTCCAACTTCGCAAGATATTTCCGCGAGACACTGAGCCCGGTTCGTGCGAAATCTCGATATGACATTCAAACCGCCATATGCCTCAGATCTCCCCGCCGTGCGAGTGGTAGTAGCAGCCCAAGACTGTAGAATTCGTAAAACAGTACAGCACCATAGACAGTCATCATAGATATACTCATGCAAATCAAGATAGCGACTCCGAGTTCTCTGTCGTTTCAATCTTCCTTCCTTGCGGTGGCGGGAGGACCGTTTACAGAGCAGGCTTGCTGCCCTGCTTGCTGTCCTGCGGAGTGGCCGTGACGCCGGGAGTGAGCATCTGCAGGGCGGGTAGGCACGTCAGCATCCCAACTTTTATTTTTCCGGTGGTACAACTCCGCAGACAGAGCAGCAGCAGCCGGGTGCCAGAGACAAAAGGAAAGAAAAAATCCCCCTCTCACATGGCTTGCATAGACAAATCTTCTCTTTTCTTTTCATAGAAGGGGATGGGGGAAAAGATGAAAGAAGGACAATGAAGAAACAAAAACCAAAATAATAAATCAATGACGCAGACCCACACCCGAGCGGGGAGGAAGAGCGGGGGAAGGAGAAGAAGCAGAAGAAGACGACAACAAAGGAGATGGAGATGGAGAAGAAGAACGCGAAAGCGGCTGACGAACCTCATTAGCCCCCCGAATCATGCCCTGCTCACGTTCCATCTGAATGTACTGCTCCTCCTCAGCGTACGCCAGCGCCCACGGCACGCCGAGCAGGAAGGCGCTCGTGCTGAGGATCCACAGCGCCTTGCCGCCGAAGCGCAGCGTCGACCGCGTGAACGAGGCCAGCGACGAGGCGGTGTTGCTGATGCGGCGCCGCGTGGCCGGCGGGATCATGTCCTTGAGGGCGGCGATGCGCTCGTAGAGCGTCTCGTTCTCGATGTCGATGCCCGAGTCGGTGGAGATCTCGGAGTCTATATTCAATGCCAAAAATCATGGGTTGTTAGTCGTTGAATTCCTTTGAAGCTTGGTGTGATATGATATGATATGATATGATATGATTGACGATTGATATTCCGATTCGATCGCCAGACAGGTTGGTCCAGTCCAGTCCAGTCCAAAGAAATTCTCGACGAATCCCAGAGTGTTCCCAAGGTGTATAACCATCCCACAGACAAACGCCACTCACCGGTATCAGTAAACTCATCATCGTCATCCTCAGACGCCAGGAGCACGTCGTTCTTCGAGGGGATAGGCTTGTCCGTGCTAAAGTGCTCGTCCTCGACCTCGGTGAGCTTGACCATTGTGGCGGTTGTTGTTGTGGTATTTAAAATAATACAATAAAGGGGAGAAAAGACTGATTGAAAATCTAAATACAGATGTCCCCACTGCTCACCAATGTAATGGGAGACAGGGAACCCGGAGTAGTTTGGGGATGGGGTCGTGGAAGAATAATAATAGGTGGAGAGGCTCACAAGTCAAGCCTCGAGGTTCAGATAAATCCGAACTTTTTCTGCCGGGGCAGAAACACCTGACCGCCCAAGGCGCCCCCAAAAGCGGCGAGGAGCTTGGACGCCCGCCCTCCGACATCTCGTCAACTCGCGGAGATGATATCCATAATTCAGGCTTTGCGATCGCTTCGATACGACAGAAGATCGTGTTGGCTAGTTATTTCTATTTTTGCCTATTTGTGCATGGATGTTCACAGCACTCGCACACGTCGTGCCTTGACGCGCAAAGCCTGCATGCTTAATCACACATCTTTACGCTTGATTCAATAGAAGTTGGTTTTAAACAGGGAATCAGACGAGCTGAGAGTAGTTGATATTCATAATAATAATAATAATAATAATATATACGGTCATGACATTGAACTATCGCCACAAGAACAAAGACTGCGCAGGTCTTCGAATCATCCGCATTCAATACCACAGATCACGGAATGCAAAACATCCCTCTTCCCATATCTATCGTACACTGACGTTTAATGCTTTTTTAAAAGAAAAATATCAAATATTACCGACACGCTGCAACTGCATAGCATGGTTATCTACCTCCTCCCCAGCTGCCACCTCGCGATCCGCTCCTGGATCTCCTCCCACGGGAACGGGCGCAACTTGTATCCCTCCAGCTCGCCCTCCTGCAGCACGACGGTGGGCTTGCCCGTGCCCTGGCCCTTGTTGCGGACGTGGCCGCCGAAGACCTGCTTGGCGACACGCCGCAGATCATCCACGGTCAGGGCCTCAATCTTCTCGCACATCTCCTTGACCGCGATCTTGCGGCCGTGCACCTGGACCTGGCGGCCCAGGTCCTCGAGCTCGACCATCCGCGACTCGAGGTTCATGAGCAGCGACGAGCGCAGCTGGTTCTTGGCGCGGTTGACCTCCTGCGGCTGCAGCGAGGTGTAGCCCGAGTCGAGGGTCAGCGCCTGCAGCTCGCGGCACATGACCTCCAGCATCTGCGCCGTCCGGGTCGGGCTGCACGAGGCCGAGATGCCAAAGAGTCCGCTGTCCGTGTAGCTGTGGTTGAACGCGACGCAGCTCTCAACCCAGCCGTGCTGGTTCAGCACGTTGGTGTACAGACGAGAGTACATGCCCTTGCCGGGACCGCCGGCGGAGAAGGACCCGCCTCCTCCAAGCAGGGTCTGGAGGGTCGCAAGAGCGTAGATGTCGGGATGCGAGATGGGCAGGGCCTCGAAGGCGATGTGGATGTGGCTGAGGCGAGGAAGCATCGGGTTGGCAGGGGGCGGGATCGGCGGGAGCGAGAGGAACCCACCAGTGTAGTGGGCGGGTCGGTTGAGGTCGAGCGTGGACGATTGGAGGAGCGACGGATCAAGGGGAGTAACAGTGGCTTTCTTGGTTGTGGAGGTGGAAAGGTTCTTGAGGAACGGGATCTTGGACAGGATCTTCGATTGGGAGTTCGGGGTGGTGGCAGGTGAGGATGTCGTCGACGTTGGAGTAAACTGCGGCACGGTGGGCACTTGTCCTTCGCGAGCGACTGACGGTGAATCCGAAAGTGTAGTCTCAATGCCGCGCCCCGAAAGAACGGGGCCCTCATTCTTTTTCATGTCTCCGAAATACTTCTCCGTAAGCTTGACGGCCTCGTCGTGTGGAACACCGGCGAAAGCAACGACGATCCGGTCCGGGTTGAAGAAGGTGCGCCTGTACTTCTCCACGACCGCTTTGTTGATTTCCCCCAGTCGCTCCCGCGGACACAGCAGGGGATTCCCCAGCGTGTTGTCCTTGTACGCAGCCATGTGCACCATCTCCGGCAGGATGAGCTCCGGCTTGGCCCAGATCTCGCCGATCTCGTACTCCGCCGTCGCCAGCTGCCGCTCTATCTCCTCCTCCGTGATGAGCGGTTCACGGATCGTCTCCGCCAGCAGCCCGAGAGTATTCGGCACCGTCGAATTGAAGCTCGCGGACTGGTACATCAACGACTCCCGGGACGACGCGCACTGGATGTTTCCTCCGAGCGACTCGAGTGCCTCGAGCATCTCGTCTCCGGACCGCGACTTGGTGGACTTGAACGCCAGGCGGTCCATGATGTGGCTCACGCCCCGGAGGCTCTCGTCTTCGTAGCGCGATCCAGCATCGACGTAGACACCGACGCCGGAGAAGGGACCGGGGAGGGGTTCCGTGGCAACGCGGATGCCATTTGGAAGTGTAGTAACCTGGTTCAGCGCGGTGGGATCCTAAAAGGCGCATTAAAAAGTCAGAGAGAGAGAGCCTGGGCGGAGGTAAAGAGCAAGGGCGTTTGCATACCTTGGTCGTGGTCTCGGGGACAGTAGCAAAACTCCTCGACACGGAGCGAGGCGCTCGAACGAGCGGCTTCGCGGACTCGACGGCCCGCAACGCTGAGCGACGCATTCTCGTGAGAAAAGGGGATTGACGGCCAGGAAGAGAGTGCGCCGTTGTCTGTTCCGTCTCCTCCGCGGGGAACGCTGCTAAAAAGCTGCAAGAGACACTTCGCCTTGCGGCGGGAGCGGCAAAGAGTCGGCCCGGCCTGACACGGGCTTATCTAAGCAGACGCCCTAGTTATGTACGCGAACGGGGCGTGTAGAGGTTAGAAATCAATACCATAATAATCCCATAAGGATATGTTTGTGTAATCTAAAAAAATGCGCCATGTCTCTGGATGTACGATTCTAGAACAGCTCTTACGAACATTCTGCAGTTGTCGTTGTCTCCGATTTGCGGAACAGATGGACCTATTAGCCGGGCTATGTACACTGAAGTTGGAGCTCACAACCAAAGGAAAGAAAATGACAGAAGCTCTTCATTATACAATAATATATATATATATATACATATATACATGTACTAGATATTTATGTTGATGGCAGCTTGCTCAGTTGCTTCCCCGAGCATTGATTATCTCAATCAGAGCAAATATTCTATATGACTCCTTCTCTTAACTGTTCTGGGAACGAAGTGTTGTCTCGCCAAGTTGCATTATCATTAGCCTTGCAACGTACTTCTATGCATGTCTATCCTTTCTGCGTCCTCGATATCAATAAATCCACAGGGGAAGAAGTTCATACAACTTGGTCAAGGGTGCTTCGCAGCCCAATCGCGGTACCAGTCTAGACAGGAGGCGTTCGCAACGCTCGCCCCGGTCTTGATGTTCAACCCGCACAGGATCTGCTTGACCACATTCTCAACCTTCTTTCCATTAGCAGTCACTGGGATCTCCGGGCACGCATCCACGATGCCGGGGACGTGTCGCGGGCTAAGCTCCTTGCGGATCGCCGCCTGGATGCGGGCCACCAGGTCCTGGGAGATGGGGGTTGAAGGCCCAGCGGGAGGAGCCAACTTCACGAAGAGCACGACCGTCTCGTCCGTATCGATGCCTTCGCGTCTCCGTCCCACACACAGCGAGTCCTCAACTTCGTCGGCGAAGTGCTTCAGGACGACGTTGTAGATCTCCGCACTGCCGAATCGGACGCCTGCCGGCTTCAGGACGCCGTCGCTTCGACCGAGCATGACCAGGCCGCCGGTCTGTGGGTTTATGCGCACGAAGTCGCCATGGTGCCATACGTCTGGTCCGAAGACGTCAAAGTAGCTCTTACGGTACTTCTCCGCGCCGACGGGGCCAGGTGGCCAGAACATGACGGGCTGTGCGGGGAATGGCTTCGTGCAGACAAGGTCGCCGGGCTCATTGGAGGAGCTGATATCATTTTTGGCATAGTCAAAGACCGAGACGGCCATTCCAAGGCCCCGGCACTGGATCTCGCCCTTGTGGACTGGCAGGATTGGGCAGCAGGCTCCGAAGAGCGAAATGATATCCGTGCCACCCGTTATAGACCCAAGCATGATATCAGGGTGGATAGAAGAGTAGACGTACTCGAAGGTCGAAGGGGCCAGTGGAGAAGCGGTGCTGAAAATGGCTCTGAGACTCTGTAGAGTGACCGGGCGGTGAGGATGCTTCCGCGGGTTCAGCGACGCTTGCTCCAGAATGGAGAGGTACTTCGCTGATGTCCCGAAATGGGTGATCTGGAGTTCATCGATGAGGCGCGGCATGGCCATCTCCCCTTTGCCTCCTTCCGGGTCCAGTGGCCGGAAGGGAGACCCATCGTAGACGATTATGGTAGCTCCAGATGCCAGTCCGGACACAAGCCAGTGCCACATCATCCATGTTGTGGTCGTGTAGTAGAACAGACGGTCTCCTGGACGAATGTCACAGTGGAGAACATGCTCCTTCTTATGTTGCAGCAATGTGCCCAGCGCCCCGTGCACAATTGGCTTGGGAGCCCCAGTCGTGCCGGATGAGTAAAGGATGTAGACAGGGTGGTCGGGTTCGAGGGACTCGAAATGAAGAGGCGCTGCAGGGTCACGGACCGAAGACAGGAAATCCGCGTAAGTGCACACTCTCCCCATATGGGGTTTGATCGCCGTCAGATCGAACGCGTGAGACTTGACCGCCTCGAAGATGACCACGAGATGCAGACCCGGCAGCTTGGCCACCACCTCTTGGATCTTCCCGTGGGTCTCATGCACTTTCTCGTTGTATACGGAGGCGTTGTCGGCAAACAGGACCTTGGGCTCGATCTGCGTGAGGCGTTCCAGCACCGCATGCACACCCGTGTCGGGCGACACTCCCGTCCACAGTGCGCCTATTGACGTTGCCGCGAGCATGGCAACCACCGTGTTGGCATGGTTGCCCACGAAGCCCGCGACGCGGTCGCCCGTCCGCACGCCGCCCTCCCTCAGCGCATTGGCACATTGTCGAACCCGCTCCCGCAGTTCTCTCCACGACACATACTCCCTGCCCGACTCTGCTGCCTGGATGATGGCGATGGCATCGTCACTGGGGTTGCTGGAGGGGTACAGCAGGTTCTCTGCGAAATTGAGGCGGCTGCCCTCGAAGAAACGTGGTCTGGGGAAGAGGGGCGTATTGGGCTCTAGTACCTGGGACAGCATTAGACATTGTCACTGCTACATCTCAGGTACCGTGGAACTCGTCACGAGGGGCGAGCTTTTAGGTGCACGAATGGCATCAACCACGGAATCTCTCTGGAGGTAGCAAGAGATTGCTTACTTTGGTGAAAGGCTTATGCGCCTTGATGCCAGTGTAGTGCCAGACCTCCTCCCAGAACTTGGCCGGCTCCGATATGCTCCATTGCCAGAGATCGTTGTAGTCGTTGAGAGGAATGCCATGCTTCTTGCTGACGAGGGTCTTGAAGTCATGGATCTGTGCCTTGTGCGGGGAAGAAGGGCGCCAGAGTTCCTTGACGGCCACGGGAGCCCCGTCGCCGTCGGACTGGGTTGTGGAAGACATGATGGACTATGAGAGGTTGACGAAGAGTGCCTGGAAGAACACTGCTGATAAAGCCAGATGCTCGCGGGGAGTGTTTCCAGGAGAGGGTGTGCTGGCAGCCGCTTCGCTCCCCAGAGCCACCCCAGATTTCGGAGTGTCCAGAGAAAAGCGGGAGACGGACCGACTGCTTTATCGTCTATCAGCAGTTTGATGCCCTACGATGCTCGATCAACCGAGGGAAAGAGAAGGATCCCACCGTCCCAACGCCAGGCCGCCCCGCCCAGCGGAAAATGTCGGCCATCGCGTTGTCGAGAGAGAGAGATCGGGCTCCCGCCATGAGGCTCGATGCCCGGACCGTCCCGGTCGGATCGGGAACGCCAGAGAGATATAACCAGAGAGGATGCTCCGTACACAGCGCGACATCAACACCAGGCATGACGGCCGCCGGTCTGGGTGCCGGGGAACACACCCTCCTCGATCGACCATCGGGCTTTGGCTGCAACCGCTGGTGAGGATGGCATATCCCGGGGCGCAGTGCCGGTAGCTTTGCTGTCTGCCGTTGTGCCTCCCAGGGCACCGGCCGCGACATGAGGTCATGATCATGCCTGGACTGGGAGCCAGACTCCCAAGCTAGAGTACTTCCATCTCGAGGAGACTGTAGAAGAAAGAGATCCCCTTCGACATAAAATAAATAACAACAACGCTCATCACCGCTGCTGGGTCCAGGGGCTCGCTAGCCTCCCCAGCGTGACGGCCTCTTACACACCGGCGCCCGTGCCGCCCGCCAGGCCCCGTACGGAACGCGTACGGCCGTGTATCGCTACCTCCCCAGCATCTCCCTCCCTCTTCTCTTCCTCTCGGCGTCGAGGCCTGCCATCTTTTTTCCCTCCCCTTCTCTCCTCCCATTGCCCCGTCTCTCTCCAGCATCGCGCTGCCAGGCGCCGTCTACGACTCCCCTTTCGTCCGGAGTCTCTCTCTCTCTCGGGGCTCTGTCCCCTGCCTCGTCTTGCCTCCTGTGCCCGCGCTCTGCGCTACACCGGCCCCCGGCTCCCTCGGATTTCCTGGGTATGTCAGCTGCTCGAGTCCTCGAGTCGACCCCTCCTGCAGCCACCACCGTTCCCCGTTCGCGCTCTGCTGGCCTCTGGTGCTGACATTTCACTCTCCCAGGCGCTTCGTCTCGCCGTCGCTTCCTGTTGCCAGCCTGGAAGACGGGCCGTGCCTGCCCCGACGGTGGTCGACGTGGAGCGGAGGACGATATTTCACCTCGTCCGCGCCGCTCACCTCCTCCGGGAGATCCTCTGACCCTCAGTTCCTAGTCAATTGTCGAATCTTGCAATGCCTCGTCGACCTACGAACCCCTTCTCCAACAACTCCTCCTCCTCCCCCGCCCACTCCTCGCCGTCCTTTAAATCGTCGAGCGCCGAAAAGGGCGGCATCCCCATCAAGGCTCCGACGTCCAAGTCCAACCGTCTGAGCCACCTCTTCTCGACCTCCCCCAAGTCCAAGGCGGAGAGCCCGGCTGCTCACGCCTCATCCGCCAGCGGGAACTCCCAGTCGGGATCCACGACTGCGCCGGTCAGTTCGGCATCACACTCCTTACCCACCATTTCCCTGTCCACGGCCGCTGCAGACAGCGCAAACATGGATGAAACCCAGACCACGCTCTTTCGGCCACCCTCACCGGGCGAGGCACGCCGCCTGGCGAAGCAACAGGCCCAGTTCGGTCCGATTGGTCACCCCAGTCACCGATACACCAGCCGTCACCATGGCGGAGTGTTCCCCGATCCGATCATGGATGAGCCGCCCTATTATTACCTTCTCACGACCTATATCAGCTACTTAATTCTAATCGCTTTCGGGCATGTCCGCGACTTCTTTGGCAAGCGCTTCCGCGAGGAGAACTACCGGCATCTGAAGCCCCGCAATGGGTACAGCGCGTTGAATAGCGACTTCGACAGTTTCTACATCCGCCGTCTGAAGCAGCGTATCAACGACTGTTTCGAGCGTCCGGTGACGGGCGTTCCGGGAAGATACATCACGTTGCTTGACCGGGTCTCCGATGACAACAATAGGCATTTCCGCTTGACGGGAACCACGACGGACACGTTAAACATGAGCTCCTACAACTATCTGGGATTCGCCCAGTCCGAGGGGCCGTGTGCGGATGCCGTCGAGGAGACGATCAGGAAGTATGGAATCAGCGCAGTCAGCACCAGGGCTGAGGCCGGCACGCAAGACCTTCACCTGGAGGTCGAGGACCTGATCGCCAAGTTTGTCGGCAAGGAGGCGGCCATGGTTTTCTCGATGGGTTTCGGAACCAATGCCACCATCTTCCCCGCGCTGGTCGGAAAGGGGTGCTTGATCATTTCGGATGAACTCAACCACGCGTCCATCCGCTTTGGTGCCCGTCTGTCGGGAGCCGCCATCACGATGTTCAAGCACAACGACATGAAGCAGCTGGAGGAGAAGCTCCGGGAGGCCATCTCCCAGGGCCAACCCCGTACTCACCGGCCATGGAAGAAGATTCTGGTTGTGGTGGAGGGTCTCTACTCCATGGAGGGTTCCATGTGCAACCTGCCCGGCATCGTTGCTCTGAAGAAGAAGTACAAGTTCAACCTCTTCATCGACGAGGCTCACTCCATTGGTGCCATTGGCCCCAGAGGGCGCGGAGTTTGTGACTACTTCGGCATCGACACCTCGGAGGTGGACATCCTGATGGGAACGCTGACCAAATCGTTCGGAGCGAACGGTGGCTATGTCGCCGCGGATAAGGTGATGATCGATAAACTCCGCGCCACGAATGCCGGCGTCATCTACGGCGAGGCGCCCACTCCACCCATCCTCGCTCAGATCTCGACTTCGCTCCGTATCATCACCGGCGAGCTTTGTCCCGGCCAGGGCGAGGAGAGGTTGCAGCGACTGGCGTTCAATTCCCGTTACCTCCGTCTCGGGTTGAAGCGTCTCGGCTTCATCGTGTATGGCCACGATGACTCGCCTATTATCCCTCTCCTTCTCTTCAACCCCGCCAAGATGCCTGCCTTCTCGCATGAGATGCTGAAGCGGAAGATCTCGGTGGTCGTCGTCGGCTACCCAGCTACTCCCTTGGTCTCGTCGAGAGCTCGGTTCTGCGTTTCTGCGGCCCACACCAAGGAGGACCTGGATCGTCTGCTCACGGCGTGCGACGAGATCGGAAATGTGTTGCAGCTCAAGTTCTCCACCGGAATTGCTGGTGGCGCTCTGCCTCCGCCTGAGGGTTCCACCCCAGAGCAGGAGCGAGAGTGGTACCGTAAACAGCGGGCGTCGAAGACTCCCCCACGATGGAAGCTGGAGGATGTTATCCGACGAGGCGTGCAGGATGTGAAGCAGCCCTTGCGGTAGTAGGCCTGCCACTTGCATCCTACACTCGATTCCACACCAGCCAGCCTTGCTCCGTCAATGGCTTGCTCTTCTTTTCTTCTTATGTTGGTCCACGTCCGTGGAGGCCAGTTGATGTCATGATGGGGACTTGGAGTTCTAAGGGTCATTTCAATGGGCTCGGTTGATGCTGGTCACACCGCCGATAGGTTTTCGCTACCGTGTCTCATCGGAGTGTCGGTTTATGTTTGTCCTCCTTCGCCGTGGCAGTATACATGCCACTCATCAACGACCATACGCCACTTGCCAAACGGAGTCTTTCAGACATGATGAAATTCCTCGCTGATGCCACAAAAAACGCTTACCTACGATGACCTACGTTTTCACACTCTCGGGCCTGTTCTCCTTAGAGACCAACTGGCGTTCTGTGCGGACGGAACTCGCTTCTTTGATTCGACTCTTTTCTTGCACAGCCCTCGTTGCACCGCATTGGCTTCTCTTTCATCCTTTTTCTTTCTTACATTCTCTGTTCCCTATTAAACTTGTACGTACCGCGTCTGCACTAATTTCAACCTCTTCCAAGTGCTGGCAGGGTTGAAGACGATCCAGACCGTGGGCTTTTAGATTCGGGATTATTCCTTGCTGAGTCGGGTGCGCTGAGCAGTACTACCGGGAATGATGGGATGGATCGGGCGAGTGCACCGTAATGTTAATTATTAGGCTTTTATAATTAGATTGCTGTGAATATCATTCTTAAATACTAATCTATGCATGTCGCGCTCTACTCCTTTTTCCTTGAGTAGCCATGTTCCTAGTATTCACTTGCGTATTCGGGGTCTCGTCTGATGCTGGGAGTTGGAAGTTGGTCACCCGCTTTGCGTCGTGGACCCGGGAACCAGGCTTGCTCTTAACGTCGTCATCTGTTGTCCTGCCGCATCTCCAGCAGACGCGGCTCGACTCGACAGAGGAGAGGAGAGTCTTCGTCTATCTATATAACATTCTCCCTACCACCTATACCACGGCTAAAGTGCAGTAGTAGTTGCCATAATTTCCGTTATCAAGGGGTCCGTCCCCCCGTCGAAGCATGTCGCCTATCTCGCTTTATCTCGCTTTTTTAGGAAAAAAAAAAGGGGAATATGTCCTTAGCCGCCTGACTTTGCTAAGTTTGCTTATTGCAGTCTCTCTTATATATCATACATAGTCCATTGCCTTGACAATAGCTTCAGACCAGAATCATGCAGGTATAGTATAGGTATAGGCATAGGCATGGATACATAGATATAAAATAAATAGCAATAGCAATTCGCCCAGCCCTCGGCTGTTAGACAGGGATATACATTAGATATATGTATATATGTCGATTTAATGGGGGGGG
>JGI26058J51888_1000418_pt1 | contig 24713 bp, 25 predicted proteins | sample HigsolmetaSP110D_FD_51888 | JGI IMG/M metagenome (IMG submission 51888) | reverse complement strand
TCGTCCACATAATCGCTCTGAAAGGAAAGGTGTCAGCACGAAAATACAATGCAAGATATGGCTGTCAGTCACTGAGGGACTCACCTTGGCCATAATGCGTTCCAGGTGCCTGTTCTGCTCGTCGAGCTCCCGACCAGTGGCACGAGCCAGCTGATTCAAGCGGCTGGCGGCACCAGAGAGAAGTTCAAGATTCTGCTCGATCTCGTCCTCCATTGCCTCATCCTCGCTATCAGCCTCGAATTGATATTTGGCACGCTCAGCCATATTGCGCTTAGGTTGCCCTGGCTGGCCGCCGCTTTCTTTTTCAATGTCTCTGAAGGTACGTTCCATGCGTTGATTGGTACGGAAAGCCTCTTGACGAGTGCCTTCGCGAATCGCACGCTCCTCTCTGTGGGTGTTCAGGATCTGCTCGTCGCGTTCCCGACGTCGCTGGGCGCTCGTAAACGGATTCGAGACGTGCACCGCGAACATGCTCCGGTTCAGCGTCTTCAGCTCCTTGGCCTTCTCTTCAGCGATGCGAGTCTGAATCGCAGCTTTGTCAAGGCTCCTTTCCGCGTCATGGATCCGTTCACCTTGCGCTCCTAGACGCGCAAGCGTGTTGCGGCCAATCTCCTCTGCCTGCGCAGCGACGCGGAGGGCATTCCGCGTGGAAGCAACGTCACCACGCTTGATTTCTCGGATTTCCTGTTTAATAGCCCGGACTTCCTCCTCCTCTTCTTCCTCCGCAGTTAGTTGTCTCTCCTGGTAGGTGCCGGTATCGTAGCCGCCGGCAGCCTGGCTATAAGGAGGAGGCGCATCATTCTGCTTCCGCTGCTCCATTCTTTCCTTCGCCCCTCCAAACAATGCGTCTCTGTTGGCATCTCCCGGATCATTGGGGTCACCCTGTCCCAAACCCCCGTAGCCGCCAGGGCCGTATCGGGAGCCAGATCCGCCACCAAACTTGTCACCTCCGTATCCGCTCTGATTGCCGAAGCGATTGGGGCCATAGCCAGGAGCACTGTTTACACCAGGAGGGCCAGCAGGAGGACCCTTCATGTCGGGGGCACCGCTTCCAGGAGCGGCGCCGTTCGGCGGAGGAGCAACGCCTGCATTTATTTTGGCTTTCGTATAAGGATCAACCGGAGTCGGCTGAGCGTAAGGGTTCTCTTGGGGCGCTGGGCTCTTGCTCTTTGATCTGGAGAAGAACCCCATTGTGGACCAGGTTAGGTAAAGACGAGAGGAAAGAAAAGGAGAATTAAGTAAGAGGGAAGGAGGGAAGAGGATGAGGGTTGTGGAATGAGAGACAGCATTCAGGGGAGTGATCTTGAGACATGGCGGAGTCGAGGCCAAGCGCGGTAATACAGATACGGCCCAATAGCGGTTGGGCGGCGCGGATCTGGCCGACGCTGGCGCGGCGCGCGTAACGGCTGAGACGGTAATCTTGACGAGGCGCGTGGCGCAGGCGGCTGTGTCGTGGACCTGGCCGCATCGGGTTAGACCGCACAGGCGGCGCTTCTCCTCTCGAGCCGCAGACGTCGCGCTTTTATTCTTTGATACAGCGAGACTGCTGCTGCTCGACCACCGCACAGGGCCCTCTACAGCAGCCATGGCCCCTCACCCAGGGTCTGATGCAGACTACATCAGGGACAAAGCGCGGAGGGACCTGCTGACTCTCCTCGAAGGCGTGAGTAAGGCTGCAGCCCCGCCGCTACGCACCTTCCGTGTGATTTTCGAGCTGACCGGTCGTGCAGGTTCGAGGTAAAAAGAATCTTGTCATAAGCAAGGATCTGGCTGGTCCAGTCGGACTTTTCGTCAAGTTCTCCGTTCTACAAGAGTATGGTGTAGACAAGGTGTTTCTGCTCGAGAATGCCAATGTCGATTCTTCGCAGCGCAATGTCGTGTTCCTCGTCCACGCCGAGAAGGCACGGCAGGTACAGACGACTGCCGGTACGTATGTTCATTTTCTCTTCCCGTAGCACGACGGTCCTTCTGCTCTTTTGCTCTTTCGTAAAATCCCTTCACAGTGCTCTGAAGGACCTCTTACATTTATCTGTTTCGATGGGGCTTCAGTAGATTACGCAGACGCCTTCCCACTCTACGTAGTCAGTCAAGCTCCCTAGATTGATAATTAGTGGATAGACAGCACATCCCTATGGCTTTCTTTCTCTACTCCTCTCAGATAGAATGCCATCAGTATGTGCTGACATTTGCAATTTAGAGCAGGTAAAGCGGCTCCAGCAGAACGGCAATATTGACCACGAATTCTCCATTTTCTGGGTCCCGAGACGGACGCGTGTAAGCAACAAGATCCTGGAAGACGCAGGAATAATCGGAGATGTGAACATTGCGGAGTTGCCGCTGTACTTTTATCCTCTCGAGCAGGACGTTCTGTCATTGGAGTTGGAGGATTCCTTCCGCGATCTCTACTTGGTAGGACACGCTGCCTCTGGCGTGAACAGTGTACTAATGATCGTAGCACAAGGACCCTGGTTGTATTTTTCTTGCAGCCAAAGCTCTTATGCAGATCCAGCAAAGACATGGTTACTTTCCTCGCATCGTCGGTAAGGGCGATAACGCGCGACGGCTGGCAGATCTGCTGTTGCGGATGAGGAAAGAACTCGATGCCGAGGAATCCTCAGGTCTCAATGATCCCGCTGGGAGAGGCCTTCTTCCTAGCGCAACGATCGAGAATCTAATCATCATCGACCGCGAGGTGGACTTTGGCACCGTCCTGCTCACCCAACTTACTTACGAAGGGCTGATAGACGAATTTGTTGGCATAAAGAATAACCAAGCAGATGTCGATTCATCTATAGTTGGCACCGCGCCTACGCCTCAACCTTCGCAAGGGTCGTCTTCGAGTGCGTCACAAGCGAAAAAGAGGAAGATCCAGTTGGATTCCTCCGACCAGCTCTATAGCCAACTTCGAGATGCGAACTTCGCAATAGTCGGTGATCTGTTGAATAAGGTTGCCCGCCGCTTGGAGAGCGACTATCAAAGTCGTCATGCAGCTAGGACAACGGCGGAGCTTCGCGAGTTTGTGAACAAGTTGCCGGGCTATCAGCTTGAGCATCAAAGTCTCAAGGTTCACACAAACCTCGCAGAAGACATCATGCGACAAACCCGCTCAGATATCTTTAGAAAAATTCTCGAAGTGCAACAGAATAATGCCGCCGGCTCGGATCCAACATACCAACACGACACTATCGAGGAGCTAATCGCTAGGGATGTTCCGTTGAAAAGTGTTCTACGCTTGCTTTGCCTTGAGTCCTGCATGTCCGGCGGGATGCGACAGCGAGATCTTGAGAATTTTAAACGACAGATACTACAGGCGTACGGGTATCAACATTTGCTAACGTTCCATGCCTTGGAGAAGATGGAACTCCTTCAGCCTCGCTCCTCTGCAACTGCCATGCTGCTGCCCGGTGGTGGCGCTCAGACAGGGACAAAGACCAATTACAGCTATCTTCGAAAGAACCTCCGGCTCGTAGTCGAGGAAGTCAGTGAGCAAGATCCCAATGATATTGCATACGTATACAGCGGCTTCGCACCGCTCAGTGTCCGCCTCGTGCAGTGCGTCATCCAGAAGCCTTACATACTGTCCCTCACCAAAGGTGGGTCAACGACCGCTGCCGTGAACACCGCAAGTACCGCGTCCCCTGGCTGGCTTGGCTTCGAGGACGTGGTCAAGAGCGCCCGCGGCGCGACGTTCAGCCTCGTCCAAAAGGGCGACGACAAGGCGGTCAGGGCACGACAGACCCTTAGTGGCAGTGGCGGAGTCAAGACAGTATATGTCTTCTTCCTGGGCGGTATCACATTCACGGAGATTGCTGCTTTGAGGTTCATCGCACGCCAGGAAGCGCAGCGAAGAAAGATTGTCATCTGCACGACTAGTATTATCAGCGGAGACAGGATGATGGAGGCTGCTATTGCGAAGGGCACTTTTGCGAAGACAGCGTAGCATTTGGATGACGAGGCAGTATCGGTTTCTTCAATATGTGATGATGACTTTGCAAGGCACTTATATCTGCTGTTTTTCAAGGAATATTCTATTCTTCGTCACGACTCTATCGTAATTACATGCTATAGCATCAATCAATTAAATGCATTCCCGTTTCTTTGTCCAGACCGAGTCTGGACGGCAGACCGTAACACCTAGAATCTAATACTTAAACCCAACATTAACCCCCATCAACCGCCCCTGATACCTCTCCAGGACCTCACCCAACATGACCATAATTCCCGCAGACAGCATCTTCACCTGCTCCTCTTCGCTGGCCGCCGCATCTTTATCTTTACCTTTACCCTTCGCCACAGGCGCCCTGTCAAACACCTCCCCGACCCACTCGCGCAGCTCCATCACCTGCGTCGCGTGTTCCGTGACCAGCCTTTCCTCGCCGGACGACCCGGACTGCACGTTCAGGTCGAGCACGGCGAGGAAGAGAGACAGGAGGGCTGGGAGGATGGTCGGTTCGGTCGCGACGGGGAGCGTGTGGAGGGATATGAGGAGAGTGAGGGTCTCCTGGGTCAGGTTCGGGAGGGCAGGGGTGTGTGGCCCGAGGGTGGAGAGGATGAGCGTGAGGGTCTGCAGGAAGAGGCGGAGGAGGTGGGGTGTTAGGAAGGGGTTGTAGGATGGTGATGTTGAGCTGTGTATGTACATACATTGGTCAGCCTAATATTATCAAGAAAGGGGAGAGGATAATACGCGTTTAAATATAATAAGCTGATTCATATATACATCCAGGGACAAGACTTACCGTGCGGACTGCGTCATCATCATGCCGAACCGGCCGGTTAGGGAATAGAAATATCCCTCTGTGAGTACCTTGTGGAGATCTTTCAGGGTCGACTTCTTCCGCTGTGCCTCCCGTTGCTGGCGTCTCTTTTCAACGTCCAGTCGGGACGAGAATGTCCGCACCTTGAGCGCATTCGGCCCAGTGATAGCATCGGCAGCATTCGCTGCGAGTGGCTGTAGGGATTGTTGCGCGATTCTCTTGGTGAGTTTTTCAATGGGGGATTCGTCCGTGAGGTACATCGCTTGAACATGCTCCGGGAGCTTCTTGGATGGAAACGAGGTGTCTGGTAAGGATGGGAGTCCCATGGATTTGGCGTCCTCTTCGCCGTACCCCGCCAGTTCGCGGGCGCTGAGTCCAATTGCTGTGAGGACAGCCGATCGCTGGGCTTGAGATAGGTCCGCGTCGAAAAAAGTAATCGTGAACCAGCGTCCCATCTTGAGAGGTTGAGAGACCAGCAATGCAATCATGCTCTGAAGCCTGAGCTCGTGGAAATTTTGCAATTTGTAATTGTCCTGAAGGCCAACGATGACGAGGGCCAACTCTTCTACCTGTTCGGCAAGTTCAGTACCGAAACCGATCTTGCGGCGGATCAGGGACGGGGCAGTCTTGATTCCTAGATGATAGCGGTCCACATTGTCCGTGTCACGGAGGGCGGCGATAAGATCGCGAATATAAACTGGTGTTTTGGGCTTATTTCGCTGGATCAAAGTAGGATCGTCCTCGGAGTCTTCTGGGTCCGTGTCTGGCTTTTCGTAAGGAATAAGATCGTCTCCATCTTCTTCCTTTTCTGAATCATCTGATATCTCCTCTATAGAGACAGCTTTCGAGGTTTGGGTGTCTGGTTGCGGTCGGCTACCGGTCGAGGGCTGAGATGATGGAGCCTTCTTCTGTTCCTTTGGCTTTCGTTGAGGCTCATCCCGTTTCTTAAGCTTCAGGGCCTCGACTGAGCCAACGCTGTCTTTGATATTGACGAGATTCATGTACCACTGAGCTTCTTCGCTCTCAACCTCCTCCAGATCGAATTTCATGGCCTTGCCAGGCTCTTCGATCTGTTGCGAAATTGCCATGCCAACTATCATCCCAAAAAATCGGGCTCTAGTGGAGGATGCTGCTAGGCGATTCGAGACCGCATTGAGATAGAGGCTCGACCGTCCTATTTCACGGATTGAGGTGGGAAGGGTGCGACTAACGTAGCCGGCGGCGAGAAGAACAGCTTGGGCATTTGCTGCAATAAGTTAGTAAAAACGTTGCTCTCCCAATAATTTCCTTTGAGGATGTTAGACGAGCCTTCTTGAATTTGCATTGGCGTGTGTTTTATGTAAAATTTGTCCCCGAAATTCTCAAGACTTTTCGTGAATAAATCCATTAGGGTATCTGTATCCGAAATATTAGCAGCGTCCCACATGATCAGGTCCCAGCCTAACACTCACCTTCACGGTCTGAAAAGACGGCAAAAAGCGCACGACGCAATCCGATGGTTTGTATTGATCCTCTGCCTGTTGAAAGCCAGTCTTTGATTTGACCCTCCAAGAGTGGTCTGTTGCTAATGATGCTTGAGCATAGTGCTGCAACGCCGCCAATGACTTCACCGTCTAGATTTTCGCCTATCGAGCCAGTAGAAAGCTCTCCAGAAAAATAATTCTTCTCGACATCGCGAAGAATGACTTCTAAGACGGTCGTCTGCTCCGATCCACGGAGGTTATCCAGGAGTAATCCAAAGCGCGTTGAGCAGTCCTGGTCACCGAGAAGTCCAGAATATAACTCTCTCACAAATTGATCTGCATCAAGGGTTAGAATATAAACGAAACAATGTGTCAAGTGGCTCGATATTACCGATATATCCAAGGCTCATCGCCCGACCCGTGATGAGTGCCACCGACTTGTAAGCCTCTTGGTTATTGGTATCGATTTTAGTAGCCATATGTCGTATGTTACGGCCCAACCAGGAAGCGTATGAGGCCCCTTCACCAACCCAAGAAATTGACTTCAGGTTATCCAGGTCTTTGATGGATGTAAGAGCTTCTGCGGCAGTAGAGAGCACTCTTCCCGCAGCAACAAGAGAGATTAGCTCTCTCCAAGCAACTTGCTGCTGTGTCGCATTGCCGTGAAGTGCACAAATGTCTGTATATAGACGCACAAGGAAATCCTCTGGCTTCAAAAGAGCAGAGAGAACAGCTAGGATATCTCGAATGACAAGATGTCTGCCGGAGCCATTATCATGCTCTGGCACGGAGTTGTGGGTAGCGAGCAGGGTGCGTAACTGCGAAACTAGAGAACTGATGCCAGCTACGCTGCTCAGACATCTTAACAAGACGCCCCTCAATTTGGGGTCTTTTCTCTTCTGTCCCTGAGATGCTTGGGAACCTGAGTCCGCTTCAAGGCTGTTCCAGTGGTCAGGAATCGTAGTGCTGACTAAGATCTGAAGAATTTGGGCTGTTGTCGGCCCTGGAACCCTGATGTCGAAGACCCTGTTTGCTACGGCCTTGTTGGCCGGATCAAGCGTGTGCAGAACTTCATAAAGTTGGTCCCGGTCGGGTTTCGACCTCAAGATGCCCAAAATATAGTCCGGGGATGAAGGGTCACCATCGGGCTGGGACTTTGGCTCTGTTTCAGTAGTCTTGGCATTATTCTTTTGTTCGTCCGAAGGCCTTAGAAGACTTTGGTCATCACGCGTGACTGTTTTTACGGGTGTGAGAAGTTCCTCCATTTTGCAAACATGGCCTTTCATCGCCAACAACAGCCAAAAGTAAGAGTTCGAAGATGGTTTTGCGAAGCATGGGCGGCGAGATCCAGTAAGCAGGCTCGAGTCACGTGCCAAGCACCTCTGGTCTCCCGTATCAGCCAACGCCGGCAGCAGTCCGGCAATAGGCACCAGAACGACGCCCAAGTGGATGATCGTGGACCAAAACCTCAGCGCCTGTTTTTGAAGGGGCAGATATAGGCTACAAGGCCCTACAGTCCTGTGTTTCTCGGGCTCCATATCATCTATGAACTGTACTGTACATAACTCCTAGAGTGACCCCGCGTGGCTCTGGAACAAAGACGTTTGGAGTACCAGATCATTCCGGGTAGCGTTCCTGATATACTCGTTTCCTTGACGGTATTACACTTTGAAGATGCCTTCTCTTAATACGAAACCGATCGACCCAAACCTTCGATGGTCAGTGCCCGGAACGCTCATTACGTGGTTCCTACTTACATAGCGCAGGAAGCACCTTTACAAGGTTCTAAACAAGCGCGGGCCCTTCAGTGATGAGGACTGGGTTCCTGGCCCGGAAACGATAAATGCTCTGGAGACATCAAAGATCTTGTAAGATGGTCAGACTCCACGTTTACCGCTTATTCCTAACATTTGATCAGGGTCATGTGCGTTTTACGTTCCCCATATTGCATGTCTACATTGTTGACGTAATGCAGAGGAGCTGGAGGCTTGGGATGCGAGATCCTCAAGAATCTTGCGCTGTCTGGATTCAAAGATATCCATGTTATTGATATGGGTAAGCTTCATCTTACTAAAGCTCCCCATTCTACTTCTGACGTCCTCCAGATACGATTGATATTTCAAACCTCAACCGCCAGTTTCTATTCCGGCAATCTGATGTGGGCAAACCTAAGGCGGAGGTTGCTGCTGCCTTCGTAGAGAAGCGCGTCAAAGGCGTTAAGATTACCCCATACGTTGGCAAGATCCAGGACAAGGATGAAGATTACTACAGGCAGTTCAAAATCATAGTCTGCGGCCTCGATAGCATCGAGGCTCGTCGATGGATAAACTCCACCCTCGTAGGGATGGTGGACCCTGAAGACCCAGAGAGTCTGAAGCCTTTGATTGACGGCGGAACGGAAGGTAGGTATATTCCCCAGATAAATAGTACTCTATGCTCACAACGAGGCAGGCTTTAAGGGCCAATCCCGTGTCATCCTACCGACTCTTTCATCCTGCATTGAATGTCAACTTGATATGCACGCTCCTCGAGCGGCTGTTCCGCTCTGCACTATTGCAACCATTCCCCGGCAGCCACAGCACTGCATCGAATGGGCGCACCAGATCGCTTGGCAGGAGAAGCGGAAAGATGAACCATTCGACAGCGACAATATGGAACATATCGGTTGGATCTATCAAACCGCTCTCGAACGAGCGAAGCAGTTCAACATTCCCGGTGTCACATTCCAGATGACCCAGGGCGTTGTTAAGAACATTATTCCGGCTATTGCCTCCACAAACGCCGTGATTGCTGCGTCTACCACGTCTGAATGTCTCAAGATCGCCACATCTTGTAACCCCTATCTTGAGAATTACATGATGTACGCCGGCGAGGAAGGTGTCTACACTTACACCTTCGCGGCTGAACAGAAGCCTGACTGCCCAGTATGCGGTAATCTGGCGCGAACGATAGTCGTGAACCCAGAGGACACGCTGGAAGCGTTCATCGAAAGTCTTGGGGAGCGGGCGGAGGCGCAGCTCAAGAAGCCTAGCATGCGGACAGAGGAAAAGACCCTCTATCAGCGCTATCCACCGCAGCTGGAGGAGCAAACTCGGCCTAACCTACGGCTCAAACTGAAGGATCTAGTATCCAATGGGCAGGAGATTGCGGTGAGCGACCCTGCTTACACCATCGACTTCCGATTCAAGCTTGTTTTCAAATAAGATTCGTCCTGCATACTGGTAGATGAGATACGTTATGCCATGACGAGGAAGAAACTCCAGTTTTTGCCAGGTAAAAGCCATTATTGCACAAATAAATATCTTCATTTATAGATCTAGCTTTTTTTACACCCATCCAAACGCCAGTACCAAAAACATGGTCTCTGCCGCCCTTTAATAAACTGCTCAGAGAGAAATAAAAAAAATAACGCCAGCACATGCATCATGAAAGAATCACTCGAGATGCCTCCTCACCGCATTAGATCAGCCAAGTTCCTCTTCAACCTTGCGCACTTGAGTTTCAACACTTTGACACTCTCCAGAAAGAGCATATCGCTCGGGAATTGACCGGTGCTCTCGACGTTGAAGATGAAGTGGTCGCGCACACGGCCCAGCTTAACCTTGCCCTGGAACTCCTCGTGTCTGAGACACTCCCTGCTGACAGTATCCTTGAACGGATCAACGACCACAGCCTTCAGCTCGCCTTCATGGCCCTCGTATCCGCTGCCCTCCTGTGAGGCCTCTTCCTTCGTAATAGGCTGCAGGCCGATAACACCCTTAGGGAAGCACTTGGCAAACTTCTTCGCATCCTCGCCGATGATCGGACGGAGGATCTTGATGTCCGGAAGCAGACGATACGTCGCAGTCGCGACAGGCGAGAACTTGGCGTGGTCCGCACCGATGCCCTTGATGCAGTGCAGTTCCATCTCGATCTTCTGGCCCGGGCGCAGCTTCGCGATGAGGATGTCCGGGTTCACGGGCTGGATGGCGCCGTCGCCGGAGAAGAACTGCTCCTGCCGGCCGACGGGGTGGAATGTGAGGTCCTTGGCGTAGACGTGGGCGTTGTGGTAGAGTTTGCGGGGATCGTCCTCGTCCGGATCGGCGTCCGGGTTCTTCGTGCACTCGACGTCGAGACGCAGGACGATCGTGTTGTAGTCGCTCGGGGTACTGCCGCTCTCCGGGTCATCCTCGGTGGGCTTCTTGAACCAGCGCAGCCAGTTGATGCCCTCGATGGAGCCCTTGAGCGGGATGAGGCCAAGCCTCTGTGCCAGGACCTCGTCGTGGATGACAGACGTGTTGTTGTGGACGAAGACGTATTCGATCGCGAGTGTTGGGATCTCTGCAATGAGAATGCGACGAAAGGCGTTCGCGATCGAGGCGTCTATTCCGATCAGGGAGAACGAAGCCTCCAATGGCTCATTGCGGTGGAATTCGACCCGGAAGTCCTGCAGAGCGCAAGGGTCAGCGTCCTGCGGCGGCGTCGAAAAATCTTTTGTAGGATATTGTAAATTGAAACATACTCTCTTGAATTTACTCAACGACCACTCGTGCGACTCGCCGGGCCAGTGCCCCGGGAAATCTGTCGAGGTAATGTTTGTGACGGTCTCTGCATTGATGCCAACGAGCTTTAGATGCAGTTAGCCATGAGAAAAAAAAGATATCACAGCGTAGAATCGGAAACAATACCCTTCTGCGCTCCAACTCCTCCTGCGATGGGACAAGGGGCGCCATGGCTGCTGGCGGGAGGCGTCGGCGGGGTGCGATATGATATGAAGCTTCAAATCTGCAGCAATAATTTCTTCGGGATCGGAGGCGGCAGTATTTTCTCCGGGTCTGGTCCAGGCGGAGAGAACCTCTCTATTTTGCATTAGAACTAAATGTGTGGCTGGGGTGGGTACTTCGCGCACAGCGCAGCGCACAGTGCAAGTCGAGGTACCGCTCAAAATGGGGCCTTGCTGGGTCTGGAGTAGCCGCGCCGGGGTAGGGTGCAGAATAGATGGCCCATACGGCCAACCAGGAGCAGTGAAAAGTGCTGCGGATGCCGTAAGCTGGGGCTCACGTGATGGTGCCAGAGGGCGCGGCGGCATCCGCCCGGACGTCTCTCCACACGTTCGACAACGACACCCCGGCGTCTTCTCCATCGCAGTCAATTGAATACGTCCGGGTTGAGCACCATCAGCTCTTCTATTCATAATGGCTTCATCATTTACTCGCCTTGTCGGCAATGCGCCGAAAAGGCTATGTCTCCGCCCCTCCACTCTGTCAACAAGAATCGCGCCTCTCTCTGGGACCCGCTCGATAGCCACCTCCCTCCCACGACGGTATGCTGAGCCCACGAGCTATCGGCCCACGAGGCTCATCCCAACTGACCCATCCTTTTCGCGTCCTGTAAACGATCCTGATGTCCCCGAGAAGGCGGCGGGAATGGAGTCCGAGGCGGGGCACAATCGCAAGATTCGTCACTATACCGTCAACTTCGGTCCCCAGCACCCCGCCGCCCACGGTGTGCTGCGGTTGATTTTGGAACTCAATGGAGAGCAGATCGTCCGCGCGGACCCTCACGTCGGTCTGCTGCACCGCGGTACTGAGAAATTGATCGAGTACAAGACCTATATGCAGGCGCTGCCCTACTTCGATCGATTGGACTATGTCTCGATGATGACCAACGAGCAGTGCTTCTCGCTGGCGGTTGAGAAGCTTCTGAACATCGAGGTCCCGGAGAGAGCCAAGTGGATCCGTACTATGTTTGCAGAGATCACCCGAATTCTCAACCACCTCATGTCCGTCCTTTCCCACGCCATGGATGTCGGCGCCCTGACTCCTTTCTTGTGGGGTTTCGAGGAGCGAGAGAAGCTGATGGTATGTGAAGCTATATGTCCAATTGCAAGAGAAGGGAAGAATTGGAAGAATTGGACTGATGTCACTGACCTTGATTGATGTATAGGAATTCTATGAGCGAGTCTCTGGTGCCCGTCTCCACGCTGCATATATCCGCCCTGGCGGTGTCTCCCAGGATATTCCTCTTGGCCTGCTCGATGACATCTACCAATGGGCGACCCAGTTCGGTGACCGCATTGACGAAACTGAGGAGTTGCTTACGGACAACCGTATCTGGAAGGCCAGAACCCAGGGTGTTGGAGTTGTGAGCGCTGAGGATGCGCTGAACATGAGTTTCACCGGTGTTATGCTCCGTGGCTCTGGCGTCCCGTGGGACGTCCGCAAGTCGCAACCCTACGATGCTTATGACCAGGTTGAGTTTGACGTCCCCGTCGGTGTCAACGGTGACTGCTACGACCGATACCTCTGCCGTATGGAGGAGTTCCGTCAGTCTCTTCGCATCATCCACCAGTGTCTGAACAAGATGCCCGCTGGTCCGGTCAAGGTTGAGGACTACAAGATCAGCCCGCCCCCTCGTGCGGCTATGAAGGAGAACATGGAAGCTCTCATCCACCACTTCCTGCTCTTCACCAAGGGTTACACCGTGCCTCCTGGCGAGACATACACCGCCATCGAAGCCCCCAAGGGTGAGATGGGTGTGTACCTGGTTAGCGACGGCAGCGAGAGGCCATACCGCTGCAAGATCCGTGCTCCTGGTTTCGCTCACTTGAGTGGCTTTGACCAGGTCGCTAGAGGCCACCTGCTGGCGGATGCCGTCGCTATCATCGGTAAGCTGCCTATTCCTCGCTGATGATCTTCACTATTTCTCTGCTTTCGGGATAGAAGCTGACGCGTTGTCATAGGAACCATGGACCTTGTGTTCGGAGAAGTCGACCGATAAAGGCCTTGCCAGAGAACCTTAGTGACCAATAAAGGAAAAGAAATACCCCTATTAGAATTCAGCGCCCAAAGTAGAATTGTTGTAGTCCTAGCCATCAAGGAAAAAGAAAGAGAAAAGAGAAGCACCGAGCGAACTCAACCATGCCATTGAGCAGAAAATCGTCATCTTCAATTAGCCCGTGACTGGCGAGCGATTCCTAGCGTAGATTTCTCTTCCTTGCAATGGCGGTGTCTTTATTTATGCCTGTCTAGCTGTCTATATTAGATTTCCTTTTCCATCTTCATCGACTGTACAGTGAGTGTCGCAGCGCGGTTCATCATGTGCGAAGATGTCGGCTGTTCCTGTTGCGCCTAAAAAAAAATCTATCTATCTACGCCAAGGAAAAAGATTTCGAGGTCCAGGTGGCTCTGCCCATACCCTAGGTTCTACCTATGTGTACTGTACAGTATGTACTGCACATGTACGATCATTGCATTAGCCTTTGTCTTGGTATCGGTCAGCTCAGACGCTGTCTGGGTATCCATCCATCCATCCATACATACATATATATATATATATATATATATATATAGGTAGCTTATGGAGGGTGCGGCTCCTATCCTATCCTATCCTAGGCTACGCCTAGAACGGGACGGGAAGGGACTTTGGGTGCGGCGCGGGGGCTTTTCTTATCTTGTCTTTAAGAATCTTACCTCACTTGTAAGTACTGTACAGTATAAGTATGATGGGGTAGCTGATTAGATAGTATAGACCAGACTAGACTACCTACATTAATTAATGGAGGGGGCTTTGTTTTCTAAGCAAGTAAGAGAGGGTCTGGTTCAGTCTGGGTCTTTACTCAGTCATGGGATAGATACATATGTACATTGTATGTATAAGGAAAAGGGGGGCCGTTCTATTCAATTGATCCGGGCTTCTGTTATGTAGGTGCCTAGGTATAATAGATATAGACATATCTAGATAGATATGCAGCTCAAGCACGCACATCCACCCCAACACGGACCTGCTCCCTTCGTATCGAATCCAGAAGAAGGTCGACGTCCTTCTCCGCGCCCTCCCACTCCCTCTCCACGATCCTCCTGGCCCGCTCGCTCCGCGGCTCAAACACCGCCTCGAACGGCGCCGGCGTCCACACGAACCCGGACGTGAACGCCATGTCGTCTACCTCTTTCTGTTTCCCCTCGCTGCTGACGGCGTGCTTGATGTTGAACGCCCACAGCAGGCGCGCGATGAGCAGGAACACCGAGTTCCGCGCGATGTGACGCCCCGTGCAGATGCGGCGGCCGAAGCCGAATGTTCTAGTATGCATGTGGAGGTCTTCAGATCTGCCCTCCAGCCAGCGTTCCGGGCGGAACTCGAGCGGGTCGGGAAAGGCGCGCTCGTCGATGGCCATGGACCAGTGCAGGCCGATGACCGTCGCGCCCTTGGGGATGCGGTAGCCCATGTACGTGTCTTCTTTCGTCGTGGCATGCGGGATGCCCCCGGGCGCGATGGTGCGCCAGCGCAGGGTCTCCTCGATGACGGCGTTGATGTACGGCAGTCTGTCCCTGTCTTCGAAAGTTGGCAAGCGGTCGGGGCCGACGACGGCGTCGAGTTCGCTTTGGGCTTTGGGGATGAAGGATGGGTAGGCCAGACACGCGAGGATGAACATGCGCATCTGCACGGCCGTCGTGTCGAGCGCGGCGTCGGCGAGGATCCCGACGTCGTAGGCCAGCTCGAGCGGAGACATCTGCTTGGCTTCCTTGGAGTTGGCGAACTCCTTGCTCCAGTTCCACGACTTGCTCGACAGCCCGGCCTGCAGGTTGCGCGTGTGCAGCGCCTCCTCGAGCTCGAAGAACTCCTCCGCGGTGCGCTTCCACGGCGCCAGCGCCGCGGGGAGGCGGTTCAGGATGGGAATGGCGTCCACGATCCAGGTGCCCACGCGGGCAGCGTAGGCGAAGTTGTCCTGCACGCGGTGGGCGTCCTTGAGCACCTGCTCGTCGCCCGTGCGCAGGCGGAAGCCGTAGGCGAGGGTGTAGACGAGGCTCGCGGCGTAGCGTTCAAACACCTTCTGGAAGTCGTTCGTGGAGAGAAAGTCGTGCAGGACCTGCTTGCTCTCCAGGTCCTGCAGGGGACAGTAGGTGCGGGAGGCGCGGGGGCTCAACGAGGGCGCCTCCATGCGCTGGTGGAGCCTGTAGCGATCGTCGTAGCGTCTGAGGAGCAGGTGCATGCCCTTGGTGAGATTCTCGCCGGCCATGACCATGCGAGGCCGGTCGCTGTAGATGCTCCCTCGCTTGTCGAGGAGCTCCTTGGCGATCGCGGCGTCCGCGATCATGATCATGGTGTTGCCGCCGAACTGGGCGCTGAAGATCGGTCCGTATTTCTTGCTCCATTCGTGGAAGGTAAACCAGGGGAGCTCTTGAGGCGCCTGGTGGAGATTGCCGATGAAAGGGAGGCGACGGGGGCCCGGTGGTAGATATCGATCCCGGTGGTATTCGTAGAGGAGCCTGAGAACGATTAAAACGACGAGCGACACAATGACTGCCTGCATGGTAGCTGGTCAAAGCTCATGGAAATGATGACAATGCACTCAATGGTAGCACAGAGAATGTGTAACCTCGGGAATAGGGCAAGGATGGCAACGGTTTTATACCCCGCATGTCCTCCTAGGATGTGCAGACTGATGCAACCAGGTAACTAGATTAAGATGCAGGGATTAGTTCGGCACTTGGCAGAAGAAGTAGTAAAGAGACAAGGGGATATGATAGTAATGAACACAGTGGTCGGATTCGTCTTGGAGATGGCACGATATAGGCCAGAGGGCCTTTTCCCCGGCGATAATGCATGAATGTTGAGGATTGTAAAAGCGTTACAGAACACGCCACGTTCGCCATCTCAAAAATTAATGGGGAAACGCATATCACAATAAGCATGTGCGGCACAGTGATGGCGTGCAGCGCCTGTTTCCTGCAGCAGGGGTCCTCCAGCCGACGAAGAAAGTTAAGAGGAACGGAATGAGAGCAGCGCGACCGTTTGATGCATCCAATCCTTTTTGGAAAAACGGAGTCGAATTCTCTCAATGTTGCGACGAGAGATGCCGTGTCAGGCAGGGGTTAGGGGTTAACTTTGCTTAGGCCAGCAAATCATGTCCCGTTTGGCACTGTCCCAATGCACAGGATGCAGCACCACATGAAGAGACTGTAGTTGTAAGTCAATTCGTACCCGAATCGCATTAACTCGCTGCTGTCATTGCGCGAAAATGAGACTGAAGCACACGGACGGAGTACGCAGTAGCAGCACACTCCGGGGATCCCTGTCAGCTCGTTCTGTTCAATTCTCCTAAAACCATAACCCTTCATGGAAGCTTCATAATCAGAAACGAGCCAAAGGACCTTGTAGCTTCTATCCAAAATCGTAAAATATCAGAATTATCCACATTAGATTAGACTATAAAAAATAAACTTGTCAGACCTGAACTTTTCCCAAGCCCTTCCATCCACCAGTTACCTGTAGGTAATGTAATCGCCGGTTCCACCGCTACCAAAACTCATTATGAAAAGCCCGACTCAGGCGGAAGAGATGCGAAACATATCCTCAAACATGGCGTAAGACCAGGCTGAATCGAACGCTGCTTGGGAGCAACTCTCCAGCTCCAAGAAGTCCAGATTGACCTGCTCTCCTGCCTGCTTTTCGCGCTGTGAGGGTCCGGATCCCAGGAGGTGAAAATTCATGTCCCCGATGTCAGAAACGGCATGTTTGTCATCGATCCTTGGAATTTTCTGCTCCGTATCGGGTTTTGCATGCACGCCAGGACTCCCATCTATTCTATCGTGTCCAAGGGGATCGAAAGATTTCAGACTATCAACAGGTGTATCGACTTTCGGTGACAGATGTGTCCCTGAGACAGAAGATGTTGCTTCCTCCGTGCTAGAGTTTACCGTCCCGGGAGTATTCGCTTCAGCAGCAGAGTCCTTGATATTGAACTCTCGCACGAGCAATGGCAGTTCGTTCTCCTCCGGATATTTTCCTCGTGAAAATGCGTAGTCGAGCGACAAGCACAGGCGGAGGTAGAAGCGAGGGTGGCGCAAAAAGATCTCACACCAGCTCCTTGTCCGGTCGTCTGAAGATGGACATGCTGAACGGGACTTGGCGAGGGCAGAGGCCTGTTCGGAACTATCGTACTGAGCAGGTTGCCTATATTCCGGTGTATTGGACTGGATCGAAATCGATTTGCCCTGCCTCTCCGCAAATTGGAGCACGCGCTGGATAAACGCAACTACATCGTCGGTCCCGCAGTAGAGGCTCCGATACAGGCGCATCGCTTCTGTATAGTATTTCAAGTCCGTATAGTAATTTAAGAGATGTTCACGCGCCAGTGCTTGCGACTTGGCTGAGAACTTGACGTCCAACGCGCTTAGAAGAAGCGGTAGGGCCGTGTAGGCAATTCTGGCCACAACATGTCAGGAGCCTTCGTTGAAGCAACAGTACAGCCGGTAACATCATTAGGTGTATAGGCGACTTACGCGCTGATAGGAAGGTGTCGAGCCACCCCATTCATCATGAACTGCTTTATCCTTTTCGTCACACCACGAGTCGCATGCTTCAGTTCGTCTCTTATACTCTCCAGTCTCTGTTGGTTCCTGTCTTTCAGACGTCCTTGATGTGCCTCTATCAGCAGAGTCTCGTGGTGGCACAAGGCGATTCGGGCAGTACTGGTTTGAAAAGGTCAGTGGTGATCCCTCCACTGCAGAGCAGAGTCCACTTACTGGTAATATATGTACGTCAGATCAGTGTAGAGAGGGACCGACTCATGGACATTCCCCAAATTCAGAATTGGAGAAAGCGCATCACTGGCGTCCGATGCCCACTGAGCTAGATCGTCCTTTGTGGCTTCAATTTTTGAGAGCTCCTTCAAAAACTGCTCCGTCGAAGCGAGCTCCGACGGAAAGCCACCCGGTGCGTAGACGATTGAGACGGGCTTCGTTAGTCTCAGGGCAAGCTGGCACTGAACATTGAGAACCTTCGCCAGGAACCTTTTCGTCTTGGGGTCGTAGACGGCTGACTGGTAGATTTCATCCCGCAGATCCTCCTCGCTCATGGTATCCAGGGATAGATCGAAATACCCCGGAGTGATCTGCAGATGCCGACGCAGTCCCAAGGCCATGATCCTATCACGAAGGAAGATCGACCACCATAGCCGCTTCTTCGTGGCCCGAAGCGGGTCGTCAACACTCGATTTGTGATACAGATGGGCGGCGGTTGCCATGGCATTCTGAATGGCAATCGTAAGCCATCCACATCCCGCATGCAAATCGATTGAGGCACACTGGTAAGTCAATAGCACGGCACCCTGAGCTTTCGCAAGGGTATCGTTTTCCGCTTTCAGGTCAAGGAGAAGCTTGGGATGACATGTCAGTGACTGACCACTAAGATATAGCTGGTTGTTTTTTTTGAATGGAAATACCTTGGCTCGACGATATAGCGTGTTGCGCGCGGTACGCGTATCTGGGTATCCAGCCTTCTTGATTGTGCTGGGGGAGACGAACTAGATTCCTGTCAGCAGCAGGAACACTCCAAAGCAGAGGAATCCTTACAGCGCAGCTGGCGAACAGCATTGCCTGGAAAATGAAGAGAGAGATGGTGCGATTTCTCCCCGGTCCTGCCCCTCGAGGGGAATACATCTGCCAGAACTGGGCCTCATCGATGACCGGGAGGCACGGGTGTACGTGGAGGAAGTACTGACGGACGAATTCGTCGAGGATCGGTCCCGTCGGAACATGAAGGCACCCTTTCAGCTCGAGGAACTTGACGTCTTCCGGCGGCAAGCTTGGCAGGTCGCGCAGCTCCAGGAACCGGTAGAAAGAAAATATGATGTTTGAGCCACCGCGCACTTCGGGCGTGTCGGGGTCGGGGATGCTCCTGGAGATGGGTAACGGATGAGTCTTGAGGTCGTCGATGCGTCCCTCATCTGTCGTCTGTAAGCGGGTACTATAAAAAGTGACAAAGAGAATTCCAAGTACTCACCATGTTTCCGCAATGTATGCAGGACGTCCTTTGCGGACGCCGGCATGGGCGAAGCGAAGTCATGGAAGGGAGTTCGAGATAATACGGATTCGTCGATTGATACGGAAGCGCGGTTAGAGACACCGGACGGGACCAATGCATTGTTTTCCTTTGTCGGAGCCGGACGCAAGTCCTGAGGCCTCAAGATTCGACTGCAATTGTATCAGATACAAGTATCGGTGCGATCGGACTAAACGGCAGCAGACAGCAGTCACCGACTTGGAGGTGACAACCAACAACAGAGACAAGAAAAGGAGAAGACATACCGTTTCGAAGTATTCGAGCGGACGACGCATCCGCAGCCATCCAGGCGGCAGTTGGTGCAGGGCGTGCCCTGAACGGACACGTCGCAGCGGACCTTGCGATCATGGCAGCGGTTGCACGCCAGCCGGGCCCTCTTGCGCGGGCGCTGCTGGAGATGCTGGAGGACGTCTGGACGCTGATCCATGCGACGTGCCTGCGTGGAATGATCGGGCCCATCGTCCTTGGAACTGTCCATCGTCGAGTCTCGTTGGCGTACACAGTAGGTATTTCAGGTTTCCTCCTGCCTGGACGAGACTAGCTTGAAGGAGAAGAAGCAGCCGGCGATACCGATACCATGTACGGGCGGTCAAAAGGCATGGACGTGCCGGAGGTCCGAAACGCACGCCCCAGGGGAACGGTGCTCGATTTCTTAACAGACGATGGGGGAGAAACGAGCGTACGAAGATGTAGGAAGACAAGGATCAGGACAACGGCGTGGAACGCGCAGGGCGAATCATCGGCGGCGGCGGCGGCTGGCCTGTGATCCGCCATGCGGGGGAGGACGATCGCGACCGCGCATCCGTGTCGCACCATCTGCGAGGCCCAGCAATAGCAAGACACTCGGCTTTCGGGAACGTCCTGGCGTTCGGGATCGGGCCTAAGGATGTCAGATTGTCGATAAAAGAGTCGCGTCCGGGGAAGTCTGCGGGGGAGCTGGAGTTGCGGCCTTGGTCAACGGTCCGCCAAGTATGGAGTACAATGGCTGCTTTTCCGTTTTGGAGAATCTGTTCGTCAGCGAGATCGCGATGGGACCTCCCTCCCGCCGCAGCTTGGGGATCTGGGGAGCTGTGTCGCTACAAACAGTCGACGGAATAGCCGAGGATATCCTTGACCCTGGATCTGGTCGAGTTCTTTATTACACGTCTACATCTTCAGTGAGTTCAGAAGAGATCAATCCAAGCCGTTATAAACTTAGAAGATAAACCAGGCGAATCTTCTACCGTCATCCAAATCCACCAGCGTACTCCGAATCAGGCACACTCCGAACTATTATGATTTATTACTACCTGACCGACCCTCAATCCAGTTCCATATATACACATACGGTATACCCTGATCTACCAGAGTTAAGTACAGTACAGTGCTTGTCAAGCGACATCACCGGAAAAGAACATGCAAGTCCCATATATGCATAGATCAAAACCACATCCATCACCATCACCATGCTCCTCGGGGCCCTCCGGCCCGGAGGAGGAAAACTGGCCTCAACTACCAACTCCGTCCTCTGTATGTACAGTACTGTGTAGTGTACTTGCTGATCTGGCCCCTCCGCACCTGCACCTCGCAGATGTTACTATCTAACCATCATCAATGATTATTATTAGCACCAAGCGACAACCACGCATCCTACTGCAGTAGCTAGGCCAGCTAGCCAGGTATCCAGCCCACTATTTTTGACACCTGTCCTCTGATCAGTACTGTATGTATTGTAGTTGACAGCGGATCCGTCACGATCCGTAACCCATTGTTCTCCGGACTCCTCCTCCGCATTCCGTACTGTACTGTGTACTCTACAACCCCGACCCCGGATCCGGACCGTAAGTAAGATGAAGCGGAAGCGGTGTGTGGGCCGAGGGAGTAGCACAGTACATACTACTACTATATACTGGACGGGACTACTGACGACTCAGTCTGACTCTTGGATCGACTCTGATTGAGTTTGAGTCTGAGTTGAGGGCACCAATAAGAAGAGCCGGTCGTGATGCCGGTGGCTGCGAACGTCGTAACAGCTGCCAATAATAATAATAATAATAATAATGGCCTTCGCATGAGATTCGAAAGGGGCCAAACTCTAAGACAGAAAATAAAAAAGTGCGGGGTTGTTGCCGTCCACTACTCGTCGGGTGTCGGACCGACCTCTCTGAGTTTAGGACCAGAGAGAAACTCAGCAACGGAGTACAGTACCTCCAGTAGTACCCCGGGAACTTCTCCCCGACAGTCAATCAGCAAAAGAAGAGAGATGTATTATACATACATGATCTATGGAGTGGTACGGAATAAACTACCGCTGCTATTATACCGATCTCCAGCTCAAGGTGAGTGCTCTCTTCTTTTATGTGGCGCTGTTCCGGCTACCGGGTAACAAACACGGAGTTCTGAGGTCCGTCCCCGGTCCTTTCTCCGCAATTCCGCTCGGCTCGGCTCCCTGCGGCCTCCGTGCAGTCCCCACAATTTATCTGTCACGAGTCGTCTATCATGAAATAATATATTCTCCACTTTGTTCAACGCGGGCACGCCGGTAGTATGAACTGCTCGAGGATCGCACACAGGGATGCGAATACATATCCCTGCAACCTGTGCTCCCACCAAGGGTTGACAAGACAAGGATCAGAGGGCAAGCAGTGCGATCTCTGGATCTCCGGAATATCCAATGTGAATAACTGCTGTTGTATAGTACTAAGAGTACATGTTTCAATATATACAAGCTTCGACATACAGCTGCGGCCGATCCAGGGCGAACGTCAAAGCATTACCCTTCCCGCGTCTCAGGCTCAGAACGTTCGGTGAATCTCACCATTGCAAGTCGACCGACCGTGCCATGGCGCATTCAGGACCGCCTGCATGATGAAGCAAAACGGCCGACCTCGCAGAGATAACAAGCCGGATGCCAGACCAGTGCCCAGTATGCTCCTCACAAACAGCACGAGCAATGGCCAGTATCAAAAAGGTGATCCCTTTGCAAAGAAAAGTCCCTCGGTGGCAACTCCCCACTGAAACATGAAAAAATGTGAAAATGAGCTCTGGAAAATGTGCACCGCAATCCTGCGCCCAATTCCGAATGATGATTAAACAATAGAGTTCAAGTGACTGTAGTCGCGTAGACAGATTAGAACGATTGTGACAGGATTCCCTCCTTTGTCTCCCCCTTCTCTGTGCCTGGCCCCCTGAGATGTGAAAGAAAAGGGCCATGAAAAAAAAGACCTTGTTGAGGGATTAGAAAAAAAAATAAGGATAAGGACGACGGGGGCTGGGTTGGGGTAGAACTGCCAACTGTAGATCTCCACAGATTCGGCGCCAAAGCGAGCTGAGATCAAAGGGATCACCGACTCACACCAAACTGCGGTCAACGTAAGTAGATGGTATCTGATGACAGACGATAAAGACGCGCGGGCGCGGCTGCAAGACAGCACATGCAACGCAAGGCGAATCCCCGGTCTAGCGAGGGAATACAAACAGGAAATATATGCAAAAACCACTCCGAGGAAAACGAAAACCTCTATCATCATAACGTTGGAATAGTAAAAAGGAACATCACCCAATTGAATCCCCGATTTGGCCCTGTGCCATGTCCTGCCTTGTCCATCATAAAAAAAAATCCAGGCGGGGTATCAATTCTCCCTGAGTCAGGTCGCTGACCGAACCAGCGGAGGCGAACAGAACAATAACAAAAAGAAAAAGAAAAAAAGCCGGGGAACTGTTGTACAAAGTACATAACCAAACATTAAAATCGAACCACACCAGAGGCAGGCGGGATCTCATCATGCGCCCGACTCAGCCACAAATGACGCCGGTATGTCGCTCAACGAAACAGCGGACGTGAGTATCGATGTCGACCGAAATGGTAGGAAATGCCGGAAATATTATGATTGTTGTTGTTGTGGTTGTTGTTGTTGTTGTTGCTGCTGCTGCTGCTGCTGCTGCTCTTCTTCCTCGGGCGTTGCAGTGTTGTTTTCTTTTTCAGTTTTGTGGACCTTCTTGTGTCTGCGGAGATTGGACACAACTGAAAAGTGTCGGCCACAGCCTTCGACGTCACAAGCAAAGGCTAAAATAAACACCATCAGCATTTGCCCATGACCCAAGAATGACCCAAGGAATTCGCCAACTTACGCTTCTCCCCGGTATGGCTATACATGTGGGTCTGCAGCGACGACGGTCGGGTAAATCGCTTGTCGCACACCTTGCATTTGTGCTTCTTCTGCGTGTTGGACGGCATTTTCGAACTGAACTGGCCCATCATCGATTGCGGCCCGGGGGGCGCGCTGCCCGTCAGGAGACCCGACGGTCGGGGAAGGGTTCGGGAAGGAAGGTTGTCGAAGGATTCTGAAGTGGTGGAGCTGTAGTCGGTGACGGAAGATTCCACGGAAGCGACTGACGCACTGTAATATGGATAATTACCTGCCGAAGAGATCGACGAGGCTGATGAATGAGCGGAAGGGAAGCCGTATGTGTCGGCCGACCCCCTCGAGGTCCGCGGGCCGTAGATGTTCTGGCTCAACGCGACCATACCACGGCTGGCATCCAGGGCGTCCCCGAACGACGGCGCTGGTGGTGGTGCCTGCGACTGGGCCACACGGGTGTCATTTCTGGCAGACAGTCAGCCCAAGGGTGCCATCGACACCAGGTACCTCTTCCGGATGCGGTGCACGATGAGCATCGCACGACAGAGAGAAAAAGGGGTGCTCACGCGTGAGGCAGCCTGCGCGAATCCTGCGGTTGCTGCTGCTGCGGCAGCGATTGCGCATAGTTCAGAGGGGCATAGTTGGCGGGTGGGAAGGTGTTGATGGGGGAAGCGGTGGTGTATGTCGTTCCCTGCTCGAAGGTCGTCCGGGGCATCTCATGCTGCAGACCCAACATCTCCGAACCCCCATAACCGGCTGTCGAATAGCTGTTCCCTGCCACCAGCGACGGCGCAGACACGGGGATACTGGAGTACGGCATTGAGATGGCGGTCGGGCGCGTCACGTCCTCCTGCTTGACGTGGTTGAGGCCCAGCTGGCTGGGACCCATGGACGTCGCGTACATGGGCGGGTTCGGGTGGGAAGACGTGTGGGAGGCGGACCACGGGTCGCTGAACGGAGGATTGCTGTGCTGCATGTTGCTGTGGTAGACGTTGTCGAAGCCCATCCCGCCGTACTGGCGGTTCTGGTTTTCAATGACCATCGTCATGGAGAAGACAGGGTGCTGGCACGCCTCCCGGGGCACACAGGCAAGGTCGGAGACGTCGCGGAGCGGACGACAGGGGGATTGCAGACAGCGGAGCGGTGGTCGACTAATCCGCAGAGGGCGTTGAGTCGACCTCGAAGCTCGACCGTTCTGAGCCCTGCGGGAGGGAGAAGGGAGACAGCTGTCTGGGGAAGGGGATCGGCGTAGCTTAAGAGAAAGTACGGGATCTTGCACCGCAGGGACAAAAGGAAGCCCTGGTCTGTGCCACCGACGACGTGCCGACGGGGAAGGGCTGCAGATCGCTCCCTGGGCCGCGCCACCGCCAGCTAGCGGGCTTTTGGGGCGGGCGCACAAGGGACCGCCGCCTCGGGAGTCGCTGGCTCAGCTGCTGGGAACCGTGGATGCCGCCCGGAGACGCTGGCTGTCCGAGATCCAGCGGCCGCGCGAGGCGAAGAGGAGCCAGATGAGAAAAAAGGAGACAAGGGGAAAAAAAAAAGAAAGGGGGGGG
>JGI26058J51888_1000410_pt1 | contig 25080 bp, 14 predicted proteins | sample HigsolmetaSP110D_FD_51888 | JGI IMG/M metagenome (IMG submission 51888) | reverse complement strand
TTATTCCTGAAAACTGGTCTCCTGGAAGAGCAAGAAGTGGAAAGAGAAGGCGGAACTTGTAGAATGCTTGCTAGCTATCTTCGCGAGACTGAAACAACAGGTCCATGCGAGTGCAATCCAATCATAAAAAAAAGAGAACCTGCAGGCACCCTCAAGCTGTATATCCACCTCACCAGATGTCCTGCCTAATTGACCTTTCCTGCAGAGAACGAGCAGCAGAGGAAACGGAGAAGGGGGAGAGGCCGAGGTGGCTGATGCGCCGGGAAGCAGGAAGGACGAGTCACCGGATAGGCGAAGTGACAAGGACGCTGAACTGCAGGAAGAAACAGAAGAGGGAGAAAATCGAAAAAAAAAGGGGACAGTCGTAAAGGAAACACCGCACAGACAGGAGGAAGGCGAAGCAGCGCGGAGGTGTGTTGATGGAAGGGCGAGAAGAGCGACGGAAAAGCAGAGGCGCGAGGGCGAGGTCGGCCCGGTGCTGAGTCAGCGGCCTCCGGGGTGACGCAGGGCGCCGGCGAGGCATGGAAGCGCTGCGGCGCCAGCGAAGAGCAGCGAAGAGCCTCGACCTGAACGACCTCCAGACTCTCTTGAGACTCCAGTCAGCTCTCCGTCTGAGACAGGCACTAAGTGATCTCTGCGCCTGCTTCGTACTGTCTTGCTGTTGATTTGCTGCTCATCATGAAGTTCGGGCTCCTTGTCTTCTCCATCCTCTTCGGCCTCCTCCCTTTCACCCAGGCCGTCAAGACGCAGAAGTCCTTCGTGGTCACCTATCCCCAGGACACACCAGATTCGGTTCTAAGCAGGGCCAAGCAAGCCATCACAGATGCCGTATGTTGAGCATCTATTCCTCAGCTTCTATTTTATCTTGACGGTTCAGACTAACTGCCCCCTCCTTCACAACAGGGCGGCATCATCACACATGAATACCGTAAGTTCTGCCATGTTGTTATAGATTGATCGGTGCATCGCTGACAAAGAGAATGATCTTTTCAGAACTGATCAAGTAAGTTCCGTCTGTTTTCGCTTCACTGGATCGCGATGCTAACAGCTTGATAGAGGGTTCGCCGCGAAGGCTTCAGCCAATGTCATCGAGAGCGTGTCGACCCTATCCGCAGCCTACAACCCCTTAATCGAAGAGGACAAGGTTGTTACGGCCGATGGCGATTTTGTTGGCGAGGATCATGTGTTTTGAGCTGGTCGCGCAGGACCGTTCGAGAAGCGGCGACCAGTCGCGCGCAGTCTGCCTTGGTCATGGTAAAGAGTAACGGAGCTAGGTCTGCGACCAGCTAGTAGTGAAAGAATGAAATGCACACTGGGAAATTGTCAGGCTTTTATGGAGACTACTTCTTTCTGGTATCGGTACAAGGTACTTCGGCGTCTTGGTGCCTGGTTTCTGGCACTCCACGATACATGCATTAAACACGGATCGCTCTGATATCAATCCATTCTTTTCCGGGCAAAGAAAACATAAAGAATTCGTAGACTACGCTTTTGTCCATTGAATTCCCAGAGATCCTCGAAAGTGACGGTACAAAGACATTCTTTGCGTGGGCATCCGTCGACAGCATTAATGCCGCGACGGAGACAAAGCGGCCCTAGTCCATGTGGACCCGCGCATCTCGCGACGCTCCGACTGTCGCGACTCGATCTGAACATACAAATTAGCCGTCCCTTGCACATTTCCTCCCGTCCCTTGGCGTCACCAGCATGTCGGGCTGTTTGTCCTTCAATCTAGTGGTCGCTTAAAGTTGTCATTCCCACATTCGCGTCCCTTCCCAGAATCCCGCACGCGCCATGGCGACCGAGCTCAACGTCGCCAAGGTCCTGCTGGAGTGGATCAATAGCTTCTCCTTGGGCAAGACACTCCGATCCACTGATGAGCTGACCGATGGGATTATCCTGTGGGAGATTCTGCAGGATATAGACCCGCAGTATTTCCTCGACGAGCTTCCTGAGCGCAACCCGTCAGACCACTGGGTTCCTAAATGGCAGAACCTGAAGCACGTCCACAAGCTGTTGATCAGCTACATCCGGAAGCAGAATGACGACGAACTACCATCGGGTCTCGACACGTCGCCGGACCTTAAAGCAATTGCAGAGACCAACTCCGTCAAGGAGACAAATAAGCTGCTTAAGCTACTCCTGATCGCCGCAATCAGCTCACCCAATGCTGAGACCTATGTGACTACGCTCCAGGGATTGAGCACGTCGACCCAAGAGGGGCTAAAGGATATCATACAGGAGGCGCAAAATGGTCATCGCGATGACTTCGATGGGTCAGACGAAGACCGAGCCCAGCTGTCAAAGCGGGACATGGCCGTCGACCCCGAGCTACAGTTCGAGGAACGGATCGGGAAGCTCCTCGCGGAGAACGATCGGCTGACGAATGAGAAGAAGGAAATGGAGAAAGCATTGGAGGATCTGCATAACCGTTTGGCTCGTCTCCAGGAAAACAATGACGCCTTGCAAAGCCGCCTGGCCTCAACGGAGGACCGGCTCGTGACCCTGAAGTCCGGAAAGGGTGATATTGGGCTCCATGCTAAAGCACTGGAGGCTAAGGCCCGTCAGCAAGAGGAACTTATCGCGTCACAGGAAGCGAAGCTTGCTGCTTCTCAGGAAGAAATTGACAGTCTGCGGATGACCGTGGAGTCATTGCGGGTCAAGAACCAACGGTTCCAAAAACTACAAGATGACTACGACGAGCTCAAGAACGAGAGGGATCTCCTTTCGCGCAAGGCCAATGCCGCAGAGAAATACCGTCAAAAGCTACAGCAGGTCCAGGATTTTGAAAAGGAGAATCAGGCGCTCAAGAATCAGATCAAGGATCTCCAACAGCAGTTGAAGGAAGCCGATAAGAACCAGAGACGGTCCTCTGAGCGTGATGTCGAGCTCGAGGAGTATAGACGAGTGCTGCCACGGATTGAACAGGATCGTCATGAAATCCAAAATCTTAAGAAGCAGCTGGAATTCAACAACCATGCCCTTACGGAGCGTCTTCAAAGCGCGGAAGAACAGCGCGAGAGAGACGAAGCAACAATAAGCGAGTTGCGGGAGCGGATCCGAGAACTCGAAGGCTCTCCCGGAAGCCCGTCTTTTACACCAGGCGCCACGACGCCAAAATTGCAAGGCACCTTGCAAAAAGATTTCGAAGATATCGGCACCAGAGAGGCACAACTGTCAGTCAGCATCCCAGGATATCTTTAGGCATGGACTGACCCATACTAGGAGGGCCGAAAACGAAGAGCTAAAAAAGGAGATAGAGAGACTGAAAGCATCCAGCTCATCAGCGCAGGTAAGACAAAATCAACTCCAATGACACTGCGTGACGCTAACTATGACTTTCCAAGCAGGGTCCTCGCCTGGAAGCCTACTCAGAGAATCTCGTCTTGATCGCACAGCTTGCTCAAGCAAAATCCACTCAGAGGTATGCTAGCCTGCGGACTGCGACGTCCTCCAGAGCTGACAGAGATGCAGTCCGGAGTACTGGAAGCTATACGACCAGTTTACGGAGGTCCGCCAGAAGCTTGCAAATGCCGAGGATGTCGTCGAAACCACAAAGCGGCAGCTCGAAGACGCAAGATCAGAGCGTATGTCGTTTCTGGCCTCCTATGCGAGTCCGTTTGATTAGTTTGCTGATTGCTTCACAGTCGCTCTTGTCAATAAAGAGAAGCTTGACATGATTAACGAAGTCAAAGAGATGAATTCTGCGGAGTTGAACAAGGTTCGAGGCGACTGGGATGCGCTTACCCAGAAGATTCATCACCTCGAAGCCGAAGTCGACGCTAGTCAAACGCTTGCGAGGGAACTATGCTCCGAGCGCGACGAGCTACGGGCAATGCTTGAAAAGAAGCGAACTGAGAGTCATGCTGAGGATCAAGACTTGATGAATGAAATCCAGACGCTCCTCAATGAATTTGCTGCCCGTGCAAACAACCCCGACTCGATAGAGAAGTCCAGCTTCGAACTATTGAAACAGTTTGCAGAGGCCACAGAGAAGAGTGCCGAAAAACTGGCAAAGCGTGCAGAGGTCAGTAAAACAGTTTCCTCTTTCGAAGACTTTTCGAATTCTTGCCGGTCAAGAATCTAGACCAAGCGCGGCCATTTGAATCGATCGCAGCTGTTCCTATTTCTCAAAAGCCGAAGAAGTCTTCCAATGGGGCTCGTGCTTGGCACAAGTTCTCTTTCTTGACGAAGAAGAGCTTTAAGACCTACGGGGTCTCCAGATGATATTCTTATTTCGAAGTCTTCGATTCGCTTCTTATCTTGCATACAAGAGTATAATACGCAGCGCCATTGGACACGTGATATCCCCTGTGTTCTCTCGTTTTACCAGAGATACCTTTCGCTCTGTCTTGATACATTTTCGCGTTTGTTCGGATCCGTTATTTGATAGACGACTAACGCCTGTTACAAAATGCAGCGTATTGACCAACAAAACGAGCTCATCCACACCCTCCAAGAGCGCATCAGACACTTTGAAGAGAACACTGAAGAGACTATCAGCAAGGAGCGAGAGGTAAGTTAGATCCAATTCTAACCTCATCATTTCTTTTATTAGTTCTGCTCCCCCGATTTACCAGTAATCCCGCTTTTCCTAATGACCAAATACAGGCGGAACTTCGAAAGATTATTGATCGTCAATCACGGGAGCTCGCCCTCGTTTGTTCTGCCTGGTTCGACCTCCAAGGCCGCCTACAAAATAGTAATGTCACCGTTTCGCGGTATCGTCATCCGGCATCCACCAGCGCCGGCGCTGGGGCCGACGCACAGAGGAGCTGGCTCGCAAAGCAAAGGAGCGTTGTTGCCGGTGCCGGTAGTCGCAGGTAAGAACCAGGAATAATAATATTAAAGATACGAATCGGAACAGAAGTGTTGTATGTGTCTGATTGAGTTGATAATTTATTTCCTTTGTTATGCATTCCATTCAAATGACTCCTTAGGATGCGTAAGGTTGATCAAGTAGAGAGAACGGGGGTTCTCGGGATATCACTTTTTTGTCCATTACCATTTCTCTTTTTCTGCAAACACCACCATTGCACTTAATTCTGCGCAACAGACTCTGTGGGGGAACAGAGATTGGCTGGCACTGCACCGCATAGCATGTCAATGGATAGATTATATTGTTGATTTTTTTTTCCTTACTTGCTGTCCATCTTTTGCTCCTGTCTTCATTGTATACATTGTTGCAATACAATACTTTTACTACTACATCAAACGGGACGGAGCCCGCATTCAATGTTCCCAAAGAATGGAAAGAGATAGACCGAGACCCGAATTCCACATGGGTATTTCAGCCACAATCTTTGCGCATCCAAAGGTCCGCAGGCAACCCTCGATATAATTGTTAGGTTGCAATAGGAAGCAGACCTGTTTCTGGGAGAAGGCTATTCAGCGGACCATGCTTAAGCAGTCAGCATGCCAGCATGTGAGCAGTGGTGGATTTGGAGACTCCGAAGTCGGTCAATGCTTTGAGTACAAAAAAAAGCATCTTAGGATTCAGGTCGGACTGGCAAGTTAAGCGAAGAATCAAGGGTCTGACAAGCGTGCTGCATAGTAGAAGTGGTAGCAAGCCTTAATGTTCTTTCCCCTGCAGATAGATAATTCTAGGTAGATAAGGGTATAAGGATGTGTGTCATTGAGTCGAGTTTGGTGTGATCAGCATCAAAACTGAACGTTTTAACCTGACCCCTTTTTTATTGTTACATGCCCTGATGGATACATATGTACCGTAGATACATCACGTTACACGTCAAAGCCGAGGCTAGCGAGAAATGGCCTCAGAGTGCTTTGTAGGAGGGGAGTCTTAATGCAAGATACGGAAGTGCAGTTACACCCATTGCCTTGGGTTCCTTAGGACATCCATCATCTCCCTCTCCTTCTCCTTGCCTTCCACATTCACCTCTTCGTCAACGTCCGTCTCTGTCCTGGTTCCTGAAATCGGATCCATATATGCCCAGCTGGCCGTTCGAGGGAGGCTCATCAGAATGCTCTCAACACGGGCATTAGGGGTGCGCAGACCGAAACTCGTGCCCCGGTCGTATACAAGGTTGAATTCGACATAGCGTCCCCGGCGAAGCTGCTGCCATTCTTTCTGGGCGGGCGTATATGGCATATCCTTGCGTCGCTCGATGATCGGTACGTATGAGGGGAGAAATGACGCCAAGGCGTCTGACACGAAGGAAAAGAGAGTCTCCTGCGGGTTCTGCGACGACGACGAAGAGCTTTCCAAAAAGCTGGCATCAAGGTCATCGAAGAAGATGCCACCGACACCGCGAGCTTCGCCGCGGTGAGGCAGATAAAAGTATTTGTCACACCACTCCTTAAACTTTGGGTAATACGTGGGATCGTGCTTGTCGCAAACATCCTTGATTGTCTGGTGGAAGTGCTTGCAGTCTTCGGGGAAAAGGTACGAGGGCGTCAAATCAGTGCCGCCTCCAAACCACCAATTCTTATCCCCGTTGAGGGGGTCCTTTGGATCTGAGGTCTCGAAGTAGCGGTAGTTTAGATGAACTGTGGGCGCCATTGGGTTATGAGGGTGCAAGACAAGGGATAGTCCCGCCGCAAAGAAGTTCAGGGAATCCACGTCAGCCCCAACAAACGACTTGTGATCGGCGCGCATCTTTTCGATCGCAGCCCGAGGTAACTCGCCGTATACGACAGACACATTGACACCGGCCTTTTCAAAGACGTTCCCATCCTGAAGGACGCAGGAAATGCCACCACCACCATTGGGGCGTGTCCAGGTATCTACCCTGAACGGTTTCCCGTCTATCCTACTCAATTCTTCTGTAATCTTCTTCTGATGTTCTTTGATCAGTTTTTCCATGCGTAGACGCATGGGAGAAGACTCGTTTATTGTCGACTGCCGCCTGAGGGCCTCATCTAGCTCCACTATAGATGGAGAGTCCAATTGAGTCGTGTCGCCGGTCACCTGCGTAGGATGTTGCATTAGACGAAGGCCTCGGTCTGACTGGATGGGAACATACCATTGAGTAAATCAGAGCGCCGACAAATGGGATACCAATTGCAAGTCGAAGATACGGTCTCCAGACCGTAAACTGCTCTGATCGACGGGGTTTCCGTTCCGTCGAATATCTGCACAACTGGCCTCGGCAAAAGCGAGAGGAGAATTGGCCCTTCCTGAAGGACTGCCGATATAGGCACCTCGACAGAGGCACATACTGGCGGGGAGAAGCCATGGCTGCTGAGCAATTAAGTATATTGGCTTTGTTCAGCAGTCACGACATCCGGAAGAACACCCACCGGACCAAGGCGACGCGGAACATGGCCTGATGGGATGAGCTGAGGACGGCGGGTGTTTGTGCTGTTTGCCCAGTCAGCTGGCTGGGAATAGGCTGTTTGCACTGTTTGCGTCCGTCATGGTCGGTCGACGATAAGGACGTGCTGTCGCTGCGCAACAGGACCACGCCAAGCAGAAGCTCACGGCTGCGTCTCTGGTCAGATGGCTCATGGGCAAGGGTCTCAGGGTCTGCGACGCAGATCCCATCTTCTTATGTAGGAGCCATTCTGCAGGAACAGCTGACCGGACAGGGTCACTGGAGCTGCCTGGCGGCCTGGGCCCGGTGGAGTCCGACTGATAGTCTGATAGCAAAGCGGAGCCAGCAGGGCGCGGATCGATGATAGTATGACGACGATGGATCGCGCCCGCAGAGGCCCTTTGCCCTGCTGACGCCCACCCAACCCGCGTTTCTACCTCGCTGGCACCTCTGAAATGCAGGATAGGCCCGGTCAAAGGGCTTTTCGAGCAGCATCTATCGCCAGCGTCGACGACGGACGGCGACGGCGGCCGGCGGTCTGCCTGCGCGGGTGAGTCACGTGTGGGGGTTCACCGCCTGCCTCGTCCTGCCGCGCTAGGCCGCATATGCCCTAGCGGCGCTCACCGTCTGGATTACGCGGGGCTGCGAGGCCGCCTCGCCGCCTTCCTGGCTTCATCCACCTCGCAACCTCCATCCCCATCGCGTCTCGCTCTCCATCCTGGAACCTCATCTCTCCTGCTCCTTTCTCCTGCTGCTCCCCAGTTATCTACTCAAGCACTGCATTTCCCCCCGTCTCTGCAACCAGCTCCTTCTTTCGTAAATCTCCTATCGTTTATCGCGACAGTTATCACCATGCGGTCCAAGTTCAAGGACGAGCACCCCTTTGAGAAGCGCAAGGCGGAAGCCGAACGAATCCGCCAGAAATATGCCGACCGCATCCCGGTATGCCATGATTCGAATCGTTTTTGATTCCCTTGCGCCCTCACCTTCCATGGCACTTCCTGTGTCGTCTCTGCCGCTGAAGAGCTCTCACCGCCTGTTTGGCACTTACTGATTCATCCACGTTGCACAGGTGATCTGTGAGAAGGTCGAGAAGTCGGATATCGCTACTATCGACAAGAAGAAGTACCTTGTGCCCGCAGATCTCACCGTCGGCCAGTTCGTCTACGTCATCCGCAAGCGTATCAAGCTCTCCCCGGAGAAGGCCATTTTCATCTTCGTCGATGAGGTTCTGCCGCCCACTGCGGCTTTGATGAGCAGCATCTACGAAGAACACAAGGATGAGGATGGCTTCCTGTACATCACGTATGTGCCCCTTATCTGTGCAAAGCTGAGATCTCTAGCTGACCGCTGCAGATACTCTGGCGAGAACACTTTCGGTGACTGCTGAATGGCTCCAAGATATCAACGTACGACCCAGCCGTCAAACTCGTCTCGTATACGGAGCGTTTGTCGGAGTCTAGGACAAGGATCAGAACGACATGGTTTAGGAGATGGCAGGGCTGGCTCGATATGGCGGTGGGTTTCTATCATATGCGCTGGCGTTATATGGGTTCTCTACATTTCCTTGGTGACCTTGCTTGCAACATCTTTCTCTAAGGGCCGTGGATTATTGATTAAATCTTTATCTGCTCTTTCTTTCCCTCAGGGACAGACCGATGCTCTCCTTTGGAATGCGATGTCTCCTTCTTTGCTCTTTCCCTCGTCGTGAAATAACCAGGCAGCAACCGGCCGGAGGGAAGGTGAATAGAGAGGCTTGGAGTTGGGCTTACAGCCACCGCTCGTTGGCCGCTCCCTCTGGGGTCACGACGCAGATGATGATGCTTTTTGACGCCAGCTTACTAGGCTTGTATCAAACTTGATATATCTCTTGTCCAATGTAATCATTCTAATAGTAATTGCGTCTCGTTCAGATATTTTGTGTAGTCAGATCCCGATGCGTTCTTTTTTTTCCACTTCTACTAAGGGCTACGAGTACTATTTCCATCCGATGATGTTCTGAGTCATCGACGTGATGATGACACCGTCATGTGATCCCCCCCCCAACCCTTTGGGTTGGCCTGCCAGAGATCATTCAGATGGGTCCATGCCTGATGATAGAAGACGGCCCGATGTGACGTAAGAATCTGGAATGGAATGCTGGTCATAAGTACCAAGTGCTGGGGTAGATAGGTTCCCGACACTGAAGTTGATCTGAGCATGGTTGGATAGATCTCCAGGAACGACTAGACTTGCAGAGATATCGCCTTGAAATGCCGTATTCCAAGCCGCCTGCACGCCTCACTTCTTCCCACCAGGTAACATGGTTGTCCGAGACCGTAGCATGTTTACACATTAAGTTACCTTGCAGTGGAGTTGAACTGCGATGTACCGGCAAGAGACAGGCAGGTTCTCTGATACGTCCCCGGTCCATGCGTGATGATCTAGATCTCTTTCATCTACCCATCGTGTGAAATCGTCGAGATGGGTTTCTCAAGCGTCCGCTTGATGTCATTGTCACCGAAACCGGCGCGTCTGGGGTCCCGAGGCGCCGTGGAAGGTTCCCCGGCGCCAAGGCCGCCTAGGGACTCTAGCGCCGTCCGCCCGCCGCGTGCCCTAAAAATTTGGAGACGCCGAGTCGGAGATTCGAGCTGCACGCGGGGAGCGGCTTGCTGCTTTTTTTCCCCTCTTCGGCACCGGGGCTCGCTTCGATCGATTGCTCGTATCTTGCCTTTGCGTCTCCTTGTTCGTTGGCTGGTCTTAAGCGTTCTGATACCTTCCCTTCTCCCTCACTCGTAAAACGTGGATTGAAGGGCAAAGATGTCTCCCGCCATGGCCCAGGCCGGTGCTGGCGCTGCCGCAAAGGATGTCAAGGAGTCAGCAACCGCTCGACTGCTGGGCTCTGGTAAGCGATCTCTGGCCAACTCCAAAACACGTAGAATGCTCACAGAGCGCCAGGGACCGCCGGTGTCGCGGAGTTGCTGGTTTTCCATCCGGTACGACTCACGATTTTGTGCGTGTCTGTGCACCACGATGCTGATGCCATGTGAAAAAAGGTCGATACCATCGCGAAGCGATTGATGAGTAACCAGAGCCGGGTAAGGAGCAAGTCTTAATTTAATTTGAAATGCCAGGGTGTGAGAGCTGACTAGAGTGCCATATCAGGTCACGTCGCTCAAGGTTCTGAACCAGGTCATCTTCAAGGAATACGCTGATGCGCAGGTCGCCCGCAAATTCGCCTCTCTCTTCCCTGGTCTCGGATATGCTGCCGGCTACAAGGTGCGTGTGAATTGGAGGGTGCTGTTGCAGCGGCTAACATAGGCACTTTCAGGTCCTCCAAAGAATATACAAGTACGGTGGCCAGCCTTTCGTCCGGGACTATCTGGCCAAGAATCACGCCGCCGACTTTGAGAAAGCCTTTGGAAAGGGAACTGGAAAGGCTATGATGCACGCTACTGCTGGAAGGTGCGGCTGTTCGAGGCAAGGCCATTGTGAAATTGGTGTCCGACGCTGACTTGAAAACACAGTCTTATTGGTATTGGAGAGATTATCCTGCTCCCACTGGACGTCTTGAAGATCAAGCGTCAGACAAACCCGGATGCCTTTCGTGGACGTGGTCTCTTCAAGATCATTGCCGATGAGGGCATGGGACTGTACCGTGGTGCCGGCTGGACGGCTGCCCGGAATGCTCCTGGATCTTTCGCAGTATGCTTCTCTTTCATTGCTCCGTTCAGCCCGCGATTTACTGACACATAATAATAGCTCTTCGGTGGCTCCGCTTTCGCTAAGGAATATGTCTACGGCCTCAAGGACTACAACAAGGCAAGCTGGCTGCAGAACTTCGTCGCCTCCGTCTGCGGTGCTAGCGCATCGCTGATCGTATCCGCGCCACTTGACGTGATCAAGACCCGTATCCAGAACCGCAACTTTGAGAACCCCGAGTCCGGTTTCCGGATTCTCTCCAACATGGTCAAGAATGAAGGGTTCACCAGCTTCTTCAAGGGCTTGACCCCCAAGCTGCTGATGACCGGACCCAAGCTGGTCTTCAGTTTCTGGCTGGCACAGACCTTGATTCCTGCATTTGGTCAGTTCGTCTAGACCTGAATAGAGGGTCTCTAATCCCAGCCCTCGCGTTTCACTTGCTTTGCTCTGCTCCCGTGTGTGTTTGACTATCCAACTGTCTTAGCCATTGGGGCTTCGCAGCGGATTTCAGTTCTTGTCACGTATATGATATAGAGGCTCTTTCGGTGTCGGGCCTTTTGTTGAATTATCATGGTTTATGATGTAGTTATATGAAAGGGAAAGCAAAAAAAATAGAACGGGGATACTCCACTTCATCACTTGTTTGAGCAGCCGCACATTCAGGTTCCGCATTTGTATCCCAGGGCCTTGCACTTCGAAACTGCGAGGCTTGAGATTACCGTCAATGGTTTGTTTCATACCAGCTGTCCATTTGGCATTGCCCAAACCTCCCACAAAACGAGTCGGTGTTTTAATTGATGTAGAGGAAGACAACAGAATAGATATGGCATCCTATTCCGTCTGTGGTTGATTACATACGTTTTATGATCTATTCACAAAAGTCGCGATACATCCCACGCGCTCTGTCCCAGTGCCTGCGACGTGTGCTTACCGCGTAGACACACGGAGAAGAGGACAACTGTCGACAAAAAAACTGCTCGACTACAAAAAAGAGGCAAAGGCCGCTAATTGGAACAAGAACTGGTATTTTGGCTGTCACAACAATAGATAATATCCAGAACCCAGCAACCTCCTTGCTCCAATTCCCCCGATAATGCCAGCTGTACAGATCAGAGTACCTGATGGCACTTTAATACCTGCCTAGATGCTTATCTAGGTGGTACCTAAGTACTTCTTCCATGTAGCGTGAAGTACTATACGTACTGTTAGGTAGGGACCTAGGAGGCTAGCTGAGGTAGGTATGTTCCATGTGCAATGGGAGAAACGCACAAAGCAACATGCCAACCAGAAATAGACAAAGGTCTCGAGGGGAAAAAAAGGAAAAAAGGAAAAAAGAAAAAAAGAAAATATAACATGACCAACGCAATTATATCCTTTCCTTCCCTTGGACGATGCCGCAGCAGCCCCTTCATGCACGTGACCAAATCTCCATCTTCCACCTTTCTTGCATCAAGTTTGATTGCGCGGGACTACTGTACTACTACTTCCAGTAGTAAGAGATAACCCCGTACCTAAAGTATTCTCATACTCCGGAATCGACGATTGCGCCCGGTACAGTCAGCACCTAGTGTACCTACCTACCTGAGGTATCATTTATTACTGAGAGAGGTAGGTACTTAAGCCCACAGCCTCTGATAACATGTCGAAACAGGCCTTCAATTCATGTTCTCTAATGATATTTAACCTAGAAAGGAAGCGCAGTTCATACCTATCCATTCCGATCACCGTAGCCTGTCTCAGGCCCATCCAGCTTCAACTACCTTCTGAAGAGCAGACCTCCCAGCAGCTATTGATCTATTGAATAAACTTGCACAATGTCGCCCGCCGCCGCTGCCGCCTCTCACCCATACCTTCTCTCCAAGTACGTCAGTCTGTACCCTCCCCTCCCCTCACTTACAACACAAAAACATATACCCCGACTTCAGCCTCGACAGCTTCCCAACAGCAACAGCACAACACAGACAACTAACGAAAAAAACCCGTGACATACAATAAATATACAGGATCGGCGACCCCCTCTTCGCCATCTTCATCGGCACCTCCGCGGCGTTTGTGCGGATCCGCCGCGAGCAGCGTGAGCAGCACCCGGACAAGGCGCAGGCCGGCGAGATCGGGATCGGGTCGGTCCTGGCGACGGGATCGCGGCGGCTGAGGATGTGGTGGAACGGGGAGTTCAAGGGGTTGTGATTGACCATCAAGTAACATTACATAAGACAATAAGTGGGTTTGCTGATGCTGTCGCTATGGCTATGGTTACACGTATTGCTAAAGGTGATTTTATAATGGATTATATGGGATTATAAGTATCTCACATGTTGCGGAGCCTGATGAAGGAGTGTGTAGAGTGCAGTAAAATTCCAAGTTCGCGACAAGAGGGGCATGTGCCAGACTAGAGACCAGTCTAGAAATGGCATGAGGCGGTGAAGGATTTACCGCGTGACTACACGTAGACAACGACTACCAATTCTACTTTCTAAGAAGTATTTTCGAATACTCCCAACAGCTACACCGGCAATCTCTTGAAAGCCAACATTATTGAAGACATTGTATTGATTCATATTTGGAAACTTTTCCCTCCCTAAACTAAGAGCGAGACGCAGATTCGTGAAGCGCCGAAACAAACTCGAATCTATGCATTCATTGCGCAAGAGGAATTAAGAAAAAACAATCGTCGTTTCATAAAACAAAAGACATAAAGCGCCAGCATTTACTTGTCGATTCATGATCTTCAAGCAAACGACATGTCAACAAAGGAAAGGTACAGGAGAATGGTTGCGTTTCAGGCCTCTGAAACCGTTCAGTCGAGTTCCTCGGCGCGCTCCTCGACCTCGTCGGCGGTCTTGGTGGCACCGGCAGCACCAGGAGCGGCGCCAGCAGCGCCGGCGTAGGCACCGGAGATGATGGGGTTGGCAACGCTGCACAAACTGTTAGCATATCTCTTCAAATGACAATATCAAGTCAAGGGGGGGAAAAGCGTTCAACATACCTCTCGAGCTCCTTCTGCTGCGCCTCGTATTCCTCCTTGGTGGCGGTCTGGTTGTTGTCGAGCCAAGAGATGGTCTCGTCGATCTTGGACTGGAGCTTCTCCTTGTCGCTGGCGTTGATGTTGAGCTTGCCCTCGTTGACGGTGTTCTTGAGGGAGTAGGCGTAGGACTCGAGACCGTTCTTGGCCTGGATACGAGCAGCCTCAGCCTCATCCTCGGCCTTGAACTTCTCGGCCTCGGCAACCATGCGCTCGATCTCCTCCTTGGAGAGACGGCCCTTGTCGTTGGTGATGACGATCTTGTTGCTCTTGCCGGTACCCTTCTCGACAGCCGAGACGTTCATGATACCGTTGGCATCAACGTCGAAGGTAACCTCGATCTGAGGAACACCACGAGGAGCAGGAGGAATGCCAGTAAGCTCGAACTTGCCGAGCAGGTTGTTGTCCTTGGTACGGGCACGCTCACCCTCGTAGACCTGGATGAGCACACCGGGCTGGTTGTCGGAGTAGGTGGAGAAGGTCTCGGACTTCTTGGTGGGGATGGTGGTGTTGCGCTTGATCAGAGGGGTCATGACACCACCAGCGGTCTCGATACCGAGAGACAGAGGGGCGACGTCCAGCAGCAGGATCTCGTTGGTGGACTTGGAGGAGGTGTCGCCAGACAGGATGGCAGCCTGGACGGCAGCACCGTAGGCAACAGCCTCATCGGGGTTGATGGACTTGTTGGGCTCCTTGTTGAAGTAGTCGCCAACCATGCGCTGGATCTTGGGGATACGGGTGGAACCACCGACCAGGACGATCTCGTGGACGGAGGACTTGTCGATCTTGGCGTCACGGAGGACACGCTCGACAGGCTCCATGGTCTGGCGGAAGAGGTCCTGGCAGAGTTCCTCGAAACGAGCACGGGTGATGGAGGTGTAGAAGTCAATGCCCTCGAAGAGGGAGTCGATTTCGATGGAGGTCTGAGCCGAGGAGGAGAGGGTGCGCTTGGCACGCTCACAAGCAGTGCGGAGACGGCGGAGGGCACGAGGGTTGGTGGTCAGGTCCTTCTTGTGCTTGCGCTTGAACTCCTGGACGAAGTGGTTGACGAGACGGTTGTCGAAGTCCTCACCACCCAGGTGGGTGTCACCAGCAGTGGACTTGACCTCGAAGATACCCTCCTCGATGGTCAGGAGGGAGACATCGAAGGTACCACCACCCAGGTCGAAGATCAGGACATTGCGCTCACCCTCGGCCTTCTTGTCGAGACCGTAGGCGATGGCGGCGGCAGTGGGCTCGTTGATGATACGCAGGACGTTCAGACCGGCAATGAGACCGGCGTCCTTGGTGGCCTGACGCTGGGAGTCGTTGAAGTAGGCGGGGACAGTGATGACAGCGTTGGTGACGGTGCCGCCCAGGTACGACTCGGCGGTCTCACGCATCTTGGTCAGGACCATGGAGGAGATTTCCTCGGGGGTGAACTGCTTGGTCTCGCCCTTGAACTGGACCTCGATGATGGGCTTGCCATTCTTCTCGACGACCTTGAAGGGGAAGTGCTTCATGTCGGCCTGGACCTCGGGGTCGTTGAACTTGCGCCCGATCAGACGCTTGGCGTCGAAGACGGTGTTCTGAGGGTTCATGGCGACCTGGTTCTTGGCGGCATCACCGATCAGACGCTCGGTGTCGGTGAAGGCGACGAACGACGGGGTTGTGCGGTTACCCTGGTCGTTGGCGATGATCTCGATGCGGTCGTCTCTGAAGACACCCACGCACGAGTACGTGGTGCCCAGATCGATACCGACCGCGGGAGCCATGGTGGGATGTGTGTTAGGCCGTGAAGCGTGACAGAGAGGGAGGAAACCGAGAGAGAACTAATGTACAACGGGACTCGAGGGACGGTCGAGCCAGGAAGGGGAGGATGATCGTGGGAGGTGAGCGTCTGGTGGGGGATGAGAGACTTGGGAAGAGGGAGAGGGCGTTGTGCGAAGGAAAACGCTGATATATGCGGGCGGTGAGTTCGCCGGGGCCCAGAAGCTTCTAGCAGGGCGGGCGCTTCGACGGGCGTCCATGGGTTTCTAGGGGTGCCGCGCGCCTTCCACACGCTGCCGGAAGGCCCCAGCGGGCTGCAGAGAGGCCGCCGCGCGCGCCGTGGGCCGTTTGGGCGTTTTCTGTGCGCTGCGATCTGGTGGGGTGGAAGCATGACGTAGTGTGTGCCCCCCGCTATCGATAACCTCATCATCATGACAGCCCGCTGCGCCCGGGCTCCAATGGCCGGCCTCCAGGTGTGTCGTCGGGTCATGGACGCGGAGGCGCGTCGAGCAGCCCTCTGCTCTCCTACGGTGCCGGGACTGTCATCGTGGCTCAGGTGCCAGATGGGACACGATGCGGCGACGCTGCTCTCGCTCAACTGCCCCTCGCGGGGCCCTCCCGCCAGCCCAAAATGAAAATCACCCTCCTCAAAAACAAAATTTTCAGAAAACAGACGCCGGAACTTTTTGCGCATCCGCATCGGGAAGCGCCCCGTCCGCCGCAACGGCTCCCAGACGGTTCGCCAAGCGCCTGCCGGCCAATGACGCTCGCCACCGCGTCGAGCCTTCTCGTGCCCGCTTCTAGCTTCTTCCGCCGTCGAGCATCATCCTCAAAAGTTTTCGAAACACCAGGCACCGCAGACAACTTGGGATCTTGCCACCACTGACCAGACGAGCTTCCTGTGAAATCTCTCTGAGACGTACGACTACTGTATCTAGTAGAGGTGTATATCAGACCAGCAAGAAAAGAGCTTGCGCCTGTTGTGCGCTGACTCATCACCCGCGGGCGCACAAAAATAGCATAGAGCAGGCCCGGTTTCATCCAGTGGCCACCTCCCGTGGGTGGCTAGGGCTTCGACGGAGCCGGAGAGCTCCTGGCTTCGTCCGCGATCAAAAGAAGCACGGTGGCCGAGCTGCCGGTTCGAGTAAAACACATACAGATCGGGCTAGCTCCGTCGCACAGGCAACTAGTCGCGGTCTGGTCCCTGATCAGGCTGATCTAGGATCTCCAGATCTCGAGCTCCGAGCGATCTTCTTCAGGTACGATATTGTCTTATGTAAGCGGTCGCCATGTGAATCGTGGCCAAAGCAGGTTCTGTTTGTCTGAAGAGACCTTGTTTATCTACGGGATCCAGCGTGAAAAGAAGCATTGCTCTCACTCCTCCCACCGATTCTCTCCCTGGTCGTGTCGGGAGAGGATTTTTCATGGCGGACTTGAGATAGTGAACAGATGGTACTGTTACAATTGGCTCCAAAAACACCTGTCTGCACTTGTATACACAGTAGGTATCTCAAGTTCTTGGCAGTTTGGTTCGAAGGTTATCAATGATCTGTCTCGTTATCTTTGCACATGCTTGCACTTCGTCCTCTGCCACACTGTGGCTTAGTTACATGACACCGTTCCCCCAGCTGACCTTTCTGACTTTGATCCAGTCTTTCTCGCAGCCAAAAACGGGTTCCAGGAGTTTTATGTGAGTCTAACGATCATCGATTTCAGACATGGAAGATCGACGATCATATCTCGGCTCGGGGAGGTATGCAGATAAGAGCAGTCCAACCTAAATCACCCACTCGCAGCGCACCGTGTCACAAGCGCCGCAAATCATCTTCGGGGATACCAACGGTTATACCAGCATGCGGTCCAGAGGTACTTGTTAGAAGTACCTGGACTCTTTTGTAGTTGAGGTGAGCTCTGCCTTGGGCCGGAGATCTGGACCCTGACGAACATCGAGGGCCAGATAACGCCATCTCCCATCGCTCCACTCCGCTTGGCATCTCCGCATCCATAACGGGCAGCAACGCCCATACTAACATCCACTAGGTACCAAGTACTAGTAGTAGCAGCTGTCCTAATCCTATCCTCCGCCCGCCTAGTAGTAGTGTCTCCTCTACCACCTCCCAGTGTCACTCACCGGCAGGGTCGCATCGCGTCTCCTGCCAGGTCAGGCAAATGCTGCCCGCTGCGCTTCTCCAGCCCAACGCCACGACCCCTCCGCTCTGTTCGCCCGTCGCTGCTAGCCATGGCCGGAGGACGTGCCTGACAACCGGTGACTTCCTCTTTCATCCCGAGCCCAGATGGCGTGAGGCCACGAGCTGGTTTCGCAATCCCACGGGACCCCTGTCTTAAAAGGCCTTCACCTCGTGCTCATTCGAGTGAGATTCCATGGGGATTCCCTGTGGGCTGAACCGCACGCGGACACACGATCCCCATCAAACATTTCTCGCGCGGCCATGGTTGAAGAACCTCACCAAGGGCTCGAGATGGGGATTTCGGCGACCATCAAAGGAATCTATCGAAGGGGTCGGGGTCGGGTCACTGCGCATCCCGCCTCGGCTCCCACCTCAGATGACAATCCTCCGACGACCGACTCCGCTGTGTCGTCCGCTGAGCAGATTTCTGCGGAAAAGGTCCCGATCGAAAACAAGAAATACGACACAGACAAAGAGGCTAACGCGATCGAGGCTGAGAGCGAGGACGACCCGGAGATCGCGGCGCTTCCTCTGACGGTTCGACAGTTAGTCAGTTTGACGGACGATCCTAAACTGCCCACGATCACCTTCCGCTACTTCTTGCTCTCCGTCATTTTCATCGTCCCTGGAGCGTTCCTCTCTCAGATGAGCCAGTTCCGTACGACGCAGGCCCCGTACTCGATCTTCTTTGTTCAAATTGCTTCCCATTATCTCGGCCATTTCTTTGCCAAGGTTCTTCCCAAAACGCCCATCAGGGTCCCCTTTACAAAATGGTCCTTCAGCATGAATCCGGGGCCGTGGAGTATCAAGGAGCACGTGCTGGTGACGCTCACAGCGGCATCAGGAGCTACATATAACCTCGGTTTCACTCCGATAGCACTGGCCGAACTCTTTTATGGGCAGAGAGTCAACCCCGCTGTCGCCATATTCTTCATGTTCGCGATCGTTTGGATCGGATATGCATTTGCTGCGATAGCACGGCAGCTCCTGCTCTATGAACCCAACTATATCTGGCCGCAAGCCCTGATGCAGACTACCCTTTTTGAGACCTTCCGTAAGACCGACATGTCTTCCCCGCTGGCGAAACGTCAGATGATGGTCTTCTTCCTCTCTCTTTTAGGAATGACGCTTTGGCAATTCCTGCCCGAGTACGTCTTTCCGTTTACCTCGTCCCTCGCTTTCCTTTGTTGGGTAGCGCCGAGAAACAAAATAGCCAACTTCATTGGCTCGGGGCTGGGTGGAATGGGCCTTCTCAACTTGTCTCTCGACTGGTCCAACATCAACTGGAATGGCTCCTCGATTATGCTGACTCCATGGTGGACTCAAGTGATCCTGTTCCTGGCATTTGTTGTTAATTGCTGGATCCTTATTCCCGCAGCGAAATGGGGGAACCTGGGCTCATACCACCATGGGCTGATGTCTAACCGGCTTCTGACGGCGAACGGTTCTGTATATCCGGTTCTTGATGTTTTGACTCCCGACTTTCGCCTGAACGAGACCGCTTATCAGGAAAACGGGCCGATCTATATGGGGTTACAGAACATCTGGGCGACATTCTTCGATTATGCGAAACTTCCGGCTGCCATCACGTGGATTGCCACTTTCGGGTATACCCAATTGGCCAGCAACTTCAGAAAGGCGATTGCTTCACGGCGGGCACGCAATCGGGGAGGAGAAAGCATCAATCATCAGTATGGCGACCGCTTGAATGTCCTCCAAAGGAGTTACAAGGAAGTCCCATTCTGGTGGTATTTTGCTCTCTTCCTAGCAGGATTTGTTATTCTCGTCACTACCATATCCCTCGGGTACCTTTTCATCCCGGTGTGGACGTTGTTCGTTGCACTCAGCAGCGCGGCCGTCATTGTTATACCAATGGGCTGGCTGTATGCAATCTCCAACTATCAGATCGCAACTGGGTCATTCAATGAATTAATGTACGGATATATGGTACATACGAAAGCAGGTGAAGGTCATCGTCATCCATGTGGACCGTCAACCTATGGAGCCATCGCTGGAGATGCTTGGTATCGAGCCCAGTATATGCTGCAGGACCAGAAAATTGGTCATTACATGCACATACCTCCCAGGGCTGTCTTCTTCTCCCAAATATTTGGAACTATTCTCGGGGTCCCTATAAACTATGCCGTTGTCCGCTGGGTCCTAAACACGAAATTCGACTATCTTACTGGCGTGAAGAAAGATCCACTGCATCAATGGACGGGCCAGAGCCTGCAGAGCTATAATTCTCTCGGCGTCCAGTATGCCGTAATCGGACCCAAGAGGATGTTCTCTGAGCCCCTGTTTGCTCCTCTGCCGTGGTCATTTCTTGTTGGAGCACTAGTGCCCCCACTTCTTTACATTCTTCACAGGTGCTTCCCTCGCCTCCGCGTCGATCTCTGGAATTGCACCATCTTTTTCCAAGGACTCTCTATGTTCTACGGAAATATCAGCACTGGGTATACGTCTGCCATCATCGGAGGCTACGTGACCATGTACTACGTCTACAGACGCCATTTCGATGTCTGGAAGCGATACAACTACATGGTTGCAGCTGCCTTCGATGCTGGCTTTAACCTCAACATGCTGCTCATCTTTCTCTTCTTCGGGTCAGGAAAGCAGATCTCGATGCCACATTGGTGGGGCAATAATGCCGACTCTGTTGAGAGATGCTTCGCCTTGACTGACTACTAGCCCTTCCGGAGATCTTGTCTTGCGCTGCGGCACGGAAGCTGCAAGCGTTACTCCGGCTTTGCAGAAGTCAGCACCGGTGGAATTCCTCTTTATGAGGCTAATAACAAGGCTTGAATAGGAGACCAAAGCTCGCGGGGCATTCTATGGTCTCCTCTATGCCACGTGCGTTGACCTGTCGGGTTGACCGTTCTTAGGGTGGTACAAAGGACCGAAATCTTCCGGGTCGAATTATGTGGCATCTCTTGTTCTTTTCGTCCCAGACTATGTTATGTGTGCTAGGATCGTCATGCTCATAGTGACGGTAGAGAATCTCACAGTATGCTTTGCGAATTTCAGCCGCACTTCGTCTCTACTCTATCGGAAATATGCATTGTAGAAATGAGTCAGGTTTCGGCCGCGCGGTTTCTCCATCAGGATATACACAATGTATCATCCTGGAACGTATTTATCTTCTTCCCGACTAGTCCTGGTCCAGTCTAGCAGCTTAGGCGTGCAGCAGTAGCCGAAATCTGCATGTAAACTGCTTCATTCTCGTAATCTCACTACAAGAGTATGGGCCAATTCTGACAACTTCAGCTTTGAATAGCCGCAGTTTCCGTCATAATCATAAAGCCAGCAAGCCAAAGCGTGATTTGCACTTGCATCTTCAAAATGGCTATCATTCCTACTGGATAGCAATACACCCCTATTACTCCAGAAACTTTCCACCATTGCCCAACCACTCCACACGACTGATTTTCTCAGTCAGAATTTTGTCCCGGCTCCCACAGTGTTTCAAAAGGAGAAATGGATTCTGAAAGTCTCTGCTGCGTCGTTTGGCCAGAAATGTCTGTAGTAGATCAGGGCACAAAAGCGTCGTACTTTTCCAGGCTTGGTGCCTGGGGCCAGACGCTACTGCGCGGTACCTACAGCTCGGCAGGGCACAGCGCGCCACGGGGGCGCGTTGGCGAACTTGGCGCAGGGCGGACGGGCCCCGGGCGCTGATCGCAGGCCCGACGCATCCAATAGGTGAATGGGCGGGCTGCGGCCCATCTCCAACTCTCCCTTGCGACTTTTCTCAAAAACACACCTCTTCCCCTCCCATCTTCCTCCGTCGCATACGTTCCTCTCCCTTGTCTACATTCCATCCTCCTCTCACACTGCGCGGCTGCGTGTCCATTTCCTTCTTCCACCTACATCTTCCTGCGCGTTTCATTGCACACCATGGGAGACAACGATAAGGCCACTACTTTAAACTCCGACCCAGCCATGAACCCGCCGGACGCTGCGGCGTTGGACAAGGGCAAGGGTAAGGCTGTCGAGGAGACTCCTGCGACCCAGGAGCTGAGCATGGATGAGGACGAGGAAAGCTCCGAAGAGGAGAGCGGAGCTGAGGAGATGGTACGTCGAACTATCTTCCCAAGTGTTCCCTGCCGAACAGTCTTTTTTTTTTCCAATATTTATGTATGCCTGCTAACACAACTGCACGCATATCCAGGCCGAAGGTAAGCATCGCCCCATTGGACGCGCAAACTCCAATATTGTTGTCCTATGAGAACCGTGCTACGGGAGTGCGCCGCAGTCAGACTTTTCAGCAAAACGTGAGGCTAAGCACTTGTTCGCAATTAACACAGAAGAAGAAGAGGAGGAGGGCCACGACAACCTGGAGCCGATCTCCACCAGCAACATCATTGAAGGGGGACGACGGACCCGGGGCAAGATCATCGACTTCGCCGAGGCCGCCGAGAAGGCCAGGGAGGCCGGCGACGACGAGATCGACGACGATGAGGACGACGAGGACTTTGTTCCAAACGACGAGGCGATGAAGGATTAGACATCATCATCTTCATCTTTCTTTTTTGTCTCCACAGCGAACCGGGAGGCGAACAAAAAAAACTGGACGGAGGCTAAATTACCAGGCGCGAGGTTCATGAGGTCGCTAGTTCTTTTTCTTACGGCGGGATTCTTGGCGACAGGGTTTTTATGGAATGCAGGCGAGGTCAATGGATTATGGGAACGCTCTATTATGGATTTCGCGGATGGCGTATGAGAGATTCCTTTATCCAAGGCAATGAAATTATCAAAAACGTAATTCATAAAAAGGAAACGAACCAAAAATAATAACAGAATATCTTCCTTGCTTCATTGATAGAATTCTATAAAATGTAGGGCCTGTAAAGTTTTAACGCAACATGTCTGGCGGTTTTACAGGTTACAATCACCAAAAAGGCATATACGGCTTCAACCCTGGTTTTGAATGTCGCGCGGCCACTTAGAGTTTGCAGTGATCGATCAGGGTGGAAAGCTAGCGCTTTTAAGACTTCTTTTTTCCACGTAACTGAAATCGCACTTTTTCTTTGCCCTTGCCACCATTCAATACCGTAATACGCCGAGAGGGCGTTTGCCTTGCCAGCACGTGCCAGGCCAGGCGCAAGGTCTCCGGGGGCGCAGAGAAGCCAGAACGGCAGCCCCCTTGGCCAGCCGCCGATCGCGCATCGCCGCAGGCCATCCCCGGCGACACCAAAGAGGAAACCTGGCTTGCCCGCCCTGGAGTCCGCGTTGTGCTCCGGCATAGACCCTGTGCTTTCACGCGATTCCCATCGTCCATAGTTTGAGAGGTCCCACCGCAATGTCCCTGCTCCTGTGCTGATAGCAGCTGCGACGCTTTATCTGAGCTGAGAAACAATACATACATACCATGGCCTCACGGTACGATGCTCCTGATGACAAACATACCCCTGGCTATATCTTAAAGACACAACCGACTCTGGGACATGCTAACCCAGGCATGATATCAAGCAGATTTCCACACTCCACCCTTCACCAGCGCGATCCTCGCCCCTCCTCTTCGCTCTTCGATTCCTACAACAGTGGCGAGCGCACCCGACCCGTGAGCAGGTCTCCCGGCCGCATAGGCGGATATGGAGGGTTCTCGGGATCCGTAAACGGTGGCGGCATGAATGGCGGGTTAGGGAGACCTGGCGTTGGAGGAGGTTATAGGGCTGCGACGCCCAACTCGAAGTACGTGGTGCCATTTTTGTTTCTAGTCTATCTGGTTGCCTCTGAGCAAAATACTATCGCCATAAACCTGCTCTCTTTGATCGGTGATGGAGGAGGCCTATATATATATAAAATAGGAAATTCTAACGCAGTTTCTTGGGAGCATGGTTTAGGGGCCAATACTCCGACGCCGTCCTATCGTCACTTGAATCTCAAAATGACGCCGAGATAGAAGGAATCAGTGCGAAGGTTAAGATGCTCAAGGATGTAAGTCATCCTTTTCTCCCTCCCTAACCAGCCAAATATCTTCTAGCGGGACTGCGCCTCGACTCATTGCAAGTATGGGGCTAACCATTTTTTTTCCTCTTCCCAGATCACTCTTGCTATCGGTGACGAGATCCGGGAGTCTTCTGCGCTCGCGGACAAAATGAATGACACCTTCGAGAGCACTCGTATCCGTCTTCGAGGCACCATGAACCGGATGCTGCGCATGGCCGAGCGTTCGGGCGTGGGCTGGCGAGTGTGGCTGCTGTTCTTCGTCGCCGTGTTCTTCCTCTTCGCTTATGTCTGGCTGTCCTAGAGCTTTGAGAGCATCTAAGACCAGTCTGGCGATGGGAGGTAGCGGTTTCTTTTTTCACGAAATTTACCTTCAAAACCGGACCGTCTGTTGGTCCCGAGCCTTAATCACTGTTGGCTAGAAGACGCCGTTGTCGTTTCTACCGCCGCCTTATTACATTCTAAGACGACCCTTCCGAGCAAGCGGAATTCTCTATCATCCGTTCCGGTTATCATTTTGCAATTTCGGGGAGCACACGCTCCGGAGTCTCTTGGCGTTTTTTTAATCATGAAAATATCTTCGGCGCATATATGGATTGTGGGTGTACAGTAATAGCTCCCTTGGATCTTTTTTCTGGCGTTCGGGCAGTGAGATGAGATGATGGCCGCTCGCGAATCACGCTGTCCTTTCCCGTTGTGTATCTCTAATTATGTCTCCTTTTGTTTTGGGGACACACGGCCATTCCATACCTCCCTTTGGAATCCTTTCGGTCTCGAGATGACATTTTCCCCCCTTCTACTCATGCTTCACGAACTAGACGAATGAAGAGTTATGCTCTTTACGGGGTAAAGGGCTTTCGCATGTGCAGCTCTTCTTTCTCACTATTATAAACATGGACATATGACTGCTAAGGGACGGAATGGTGATCCGGGGGGATGGCTCTATCCGGGAAAACAAAAAGGTGATAATTTGCAGCAGAACTTATCCCGCTTGAGGCTGGAATATAGTCATCGCGGACGCCCTCGAGAGTTATTCATCAACCTACCCACCTGTTGGTTTTCAAACGGAGATGGATGGAATATTGGGGACATGGGGAGCTACGATCAAAGTGACGCGGAGCTGACGACCGGCCATGATTTTTGTTCCACATCTTTGCCTTCGTCGTGGAAAGGGAGAGTCAAGGATCTTTTTTTTTTTTTTCTTTTTCCCTGCATA
>JGI26058J51888_1000406_pt1 | contig 25421 bp, 17 predicted proteins | sample HigsolmetaSP110D_FD_51888 | JGI IMG/M metagenome (IMG submission 51888) | reverse complement strand
CCCCCCTCCCCCAGGGAAACACAGACGGGCCTCGTGTGGCACCAGCCCGCACCGAACCGTGCAGCGGTGGCAGATCTGTATCACTTTGTCGCGTGTCCATGTCCTGGCGTCGGTCTCTGTCCCTCGTGTGCCGTTTGGGGCCGTCGACTAACTATGAGCGCGTCTCTTCTCCGCCGCAGGACCCCACCCCAATAATAATTTCTCCGCCCCTTCGCCGTATCCCCAGGCGACTGTGCCTGCGACCCTGGGCCAGTCGTCGCAGCCCCAGGCTCCCTCTGCTTTGCCCGCAACCACCGCCCAGGCGGCTCCTCCCCAGAACATGACCTCCGTCTCTGCCCCAAACAGCATGTTCCCCAATAACCAGCAGCGGCCGCCTCAGCAGCCGAACCAGCCTCAGGTCCCAGCACAGCCGTCGGCGGCTCAGATGCAGGCGACGGCCCGGGACAAGGCTCGGGTCCAGATCCTTCTCGATATCAATTCCGCGCTCCTGCAGGAGGTCGTCAACTTGCAGGCGGCGGGCAAGGCAGGAATGCCCCCGCCTCAGGCAGCTTCCCAGTCCCAGGACCAGAGCGCCTCTCCATCGCCCTCCACGGAGCAGTCGAACAATACCAACGACGCGTCCAAGGCGCCGACAAACACCAAGCCCAGCCAGGAATACATCGAATGCATGCGCCGCCTGCAGGCAAACCTGGCATATCTGGCGACCATTGCGGACCGAGCAAAGAAGTCCGGAGGAGTGGTCCCGTCGGCTCCAGCCATCCTGACACCACCTCCCCACCTCCCAAGCCTGAACGAGATGTACGTCAAGCTCAATGAGCTATTCCCGGGAGCTGCAAAGCAGCAACAGCAGCAGCAGCAGCAGCAGCAGCAGCAGCAGAAGCCAGCCCAACCGGCTGCGACGCAGGGCAACGGTGGACCCAGCCCTGCGCCCGCTGGTGACGCCGCGGTTTGATGCAGCATGTTCATCTTTCTTTTTCTCTCTCTCTCTCTCTCCTCGAGGAGTCCTTTGCTCATGACGATAAGCTTCCTTGCTTCGGGTCGATTTGGAGATGCAAACTGGTCGGCCGGCGGTGCGTATGAACCCGGTCTTCGAGGGAACATTCCGTCGCGCACCAGTCAGCGGCCGGGGAGAAGGAAAATCAGGGGGATAAAATCCAACAGAGAAGCACAGGGGAAATTGCTGCGTCTGGCGATTCCTGCGCGGGGTTGCGCAGACCATGGGACCATGTTGACAGCAGCATTCGTTGGATAATGATAATGATCGTGATGAATGGGCGCAGGGCTCTGGGTCTCTGAAGGGAGGACTGAACTCCTCCAGGGAGATATGTAGGAGATCAGATCATGAAAGCGAGAAGGGTGAAGTGAGAGTGCGCGTTGTCTGGAGTAGTCCTCAGCAGTGGTGATCTCTGAGGGAGGACCCCGGCGCGAACGCGTAAACTGGCGCTACGCAGTGAAGAGACAGGTAAAATGTCATGTTCTGTGTTTACTACGGTGTCTTTCCTTCTGGTGTGCCTGGGAATGCCATTTGTACGTTTTATGTCCTTCAGCATGGAGTCTAGATAACCGACGTCATATGGAGAGCACGATGTATATATATATATATATATATATCGCGAAGACCTTGGATGATGTCTGGATGGTCAGCAATGCATACACTTCCTGTGCCAGCTAGATGCCCTGGTAATGAAAATAATCTGTGTTCGCTCACTGAGCCTGTCTCTCGGTCGCGCGCGAACAAAGCACGACACGGTGCTGTGGCCGGCGGGAGAAGACGCCGCGGCCCCCGCCCAATCAGTGCGCGCGGAGAGAACGAAGCACCACGTCTGGCCTCGACCACCGCCGGCTCTCCCGCCTTCATCCACGCGCTCCTCCATCGTCTCTCGCAGCCCGGCAGTCGACCTGAAGCCCTTCAGCTCCGCTGCTTCACCGGCTGGAGTGGTCTTGTGGATGTCCCCCGCCCGGCTCCCGGTGCGCAGAAGGGGCCTGTCTGTTGCGACTGCGTCGACTGCTTCTTCTCCAGCTCCAGCAAAACCGCCCGCCGCGCCCTACAGCAGCCATCATAAGCAGCCGTCTGGCCTGCCTGTCGCCAACTCCATCCCTCCTTTCCCTCGGTCCTCGAGCTTCCCTTCCTTCTCTTCCTCCTCCTCCTCCTCCTCTTCCTCCTCTTCTTCTGCCTCCCGGCGCCCCGTGTTCCCCGGTCCGGATTTCTTCGCCTCCTCCTCCCAACCGTCGCCCTGTCCGCTGAAAAGACATCGTGCGAACAAGCATCTTCTGCCGTGCTCCGCCTGGGGCCAAGCGGTACGACTGCCCTCCACCGGCTTCTTCGCGGCATCGATCCGGACCCTCTCCTGCCTCGCCTCATCATTGCGTGCTCCCGGGACCCGGTTCCGCCCTTTTCGCGCCGCCCGCAGCCTCTCGTCCGCGTCCAGCATGGAGATGAACGGCGAGACCCGCGCGAAGCGCAAGCACAGCCCCGTCGCGGACGCTGAGCGCCCCACGAAACACCTCAAGCCCGAGACCTCGCAGCTGACGCCCGGAGACACCACGCCGACCAACGGGACCGTCTACGACATCGAGGATGACGAGGAGGACGACCCTCGCATGCTGCCCCTGGGGCCGACCCCGGCCGACTCGCCCGAGTGGCAGGCCACGATCGAGACCGTGGTGAAGAGCGTCGTGTCCATCCACTTCTGCCAGACCTGCTCCTTCGATACGGACCTGTCCATGTGCAGCCAGGCGACGGGGTTTGTGGTCGATGCGGAGAGGGGTTACATCCTGACCAACCGACATGTGGTCTGCGCGGGACCCTTCTGGGGATACTGTATCTTTGACAACCACGAGGAGGTAGGCTTTTCTTTTTTTTTCTTTCCGTTATTCCTGTTTATCTTGGTTTCTATGTAATACTGATTTTTTTTGGCCAATTTCTAGTGCGACGTCCGCCCCATATACCGAGATCCGGTCCACGACTTTGGCATCCTCAAGTTCGATCCCGCCGCTATCAAATACATGAAGGTGACAGAGCTGAAGCTGAAGCCGGAGGCTGCCCGTGTCGGGGTGGAGATCCGGGTCGTCGGTAACGATGCGGGAGAGAAGCTGAGCATTCTGTCCGGCGTGATCAGCCGTCTGGATCGAAACGCACCCGAGTATGGCGACGGATACAGCGATTTCAACACCAACTACATCCAGGCTGCCGCCGCTGCCAGCGGTGGAAGTTCCGGCAGTCCCGTCGTCAACATCGATGGGCACGCCATTGCCCTCCAGGCCGGCGGCCGTGCCGACGGCGCCGCTACGGACTACTTTTTGCCCTTGGACCGCCCGCTGCGCGCTCTGGAGTGCATCCGCAGGGGTGAACCGGTCACCCGAGGCACCATACAGACACAATGGATTCTGAAGCCGTTCGACGAGTGTCGTCGTCTGGGTTTGACCCCGGAGTGGGAGGCTGCGGTCCGCAAGGCGGCTCCGACGGAAACGGGCATGCTGGTTGCTGAGATCGTCCTTCCCGAGGGTCCCGCCGACGGAAAACTCCAGGAGGGCGACGTGCTCCTCAAGGTCAACGGCGAGCTGATCACGCAGTTTGTGAGACTGGACGACATTCTGGATTCCAGCGTTGGACAGACCATCCGGCTGCTTGTCCAGAGGGGTGGGAAGGACGTTGAGGTGGAATGCCAGGTTGGCGATCTACATGCGATCACACCGGACCGCTTCCTCACGGTTGCTGGAGGGACCTTCCACGACCTGTCCTATCAACAGGCGAGACTGTACGCCATCGCCTGCCGAGGTGTGTATGTCTGCGAAGCGGCCGGGTCCTTTAAACTCGAGAATACGCTGTCTGGGTGGATTATAGACTCTGTCGATAAGCGACCGACTCGTAATCTGGATGAGTTTATAGAGGTCATGAAGACCATACCAGGTAAGTGATGGCAGAGCACGGAGATCAAACCCCGTGGTAATCACTGACGCGCGTAGATCGCTCGAGGGTTGTGATTTCATACAGGCACATCAGAGATCTCCACACCAGAGGCACGAGTATCGTGTACATCGATCGCCACTGGCATCCGAAGATGCGTCTCGCGAAGAGGAACGACGAGACCGGGTTGTGGGACTTTACCGACATCGCTGATCCCATCCCAGCGTTGCCGCCGGTCCCGAGAAAGGCGGACTTCATCCAGCTGGACGGGGTGCGCCAGCCTGCCGCGGCTGAGATCGTGCGCAGCTTCGTCCGCGTCTCGTGTACGATGCCTCTGAAGCTGGATGGCTTCCCCCAGGCCAAGAGGACAGGGTTCGGAGTGGTGATCGATGCGGAGAAAGGTCTCGTCGTGGTGTCGAGGGCCATTGTTCCCTATGATCTATGTGACATCAATATTACCGTTGCTGATTCCATTATTGTGAGCGGCAAGGTCGTCTTCATGCATCCGCTGCAGAACTACACCATTGTGCAGTACGATCCTAGTCTGGTACAGGCTCCTGTCAAGAGTGCCAAGCTCAGTACAGAGCACATTAAGCAGGGACAAGACACCATCTTTGTTGGATTTAACCAGAATTTCCGTATAGTGGTCGCCAAGACGACCGTCACAGACATCACGACGGTAGCTATCCCAGCTAATGCTTCTGCGCCGAGATACCGCGCAATTAACCTGGACGCCATCACGGTAGACACTGGCCTCAGCGGACAGTGCACCAACGGCGTCCTGATAGGCGAGGATGGCGTTGTCCAGGCCCTCTGGCTGAATTACCTGGGTGAGCGCACTCCCAACTCCCACAAGGACGTCGAGTACCACTTGGGCTTTGCCACGCCCTCGCTGCTCCCCATCATCGGCAAGATCCAGCAGGGGATCATCCCGAAGCTTCGGATACTGCCCGTGGAGACCTATGTCGTCCAGATGAGCCAGGTCCGGATCATGGGCGTGTCGGAGGAGTGGATTCAGAGGGTCGCCAAGGCAAATCCGTCGCGGCACCAGCTCTTCATGGTGCGCAAGGTGGATTGCCCGCCGCCGTCCTTCAAGGAGAAGGCGGACGCTCTCCAGGAGGGCGACATTATCCTAACCCTGAACGGCAAGCTGATCACCCGCGTCTCGGAGTTCGACATCATGTACGACCAGGAGGTCCTCGACGCGCTGATCGTCCGCAACGGGCAGGAGATGCACGTCAAGGTGCCCACGGTGCCGACGGAGGACCTCGAGACCGACCGGGCTGTCGTCTTCTGCGGTGCGGTGCTGCAGAAACCGCATCACGCCGTCAGGCAGCAGATCTCAAAACTGCACAGTGAGGTCTATGTCAGCGCGAGGGTAGGTAGCTGCTTCTTTCTCTGCCTTCCTTACATCTATATAAATATATATATATATATATATATATATATCTTTCAGTTGCTAATTGCTCAACAGAGTCGCGGTTCGCCAGCCTACCAGTACGGCCTCGCGCCGACCAACTTCATCACGGCTGTCAACGGCGTCGAGACGCCGGACCTCGACAGCTTCGTCCGGGAAGTCAACAAGATCCCCGACAACACGTACTTCCGGCTCCGCGCCGTCACGTTCGACAACGTGCCGTGGGTCGTCACCATGAAGAAGAACGACCACTACGTAAGTCCCATACTTGCCCATTTGTCTCTCCAGTCAGAGACACCACTGACATGCGTCGCCTTCAGTTCCCCATGTCCGAATACATCAAGGACCCCTCCGCCCCGGAAGGCTGGCGGACCATCACCTACGAAAAGGGCAAGGAGAAGCACGGCTCCCCCGCCGACACCACCAACCTCAACGCGGACGCCATGTCCGAAGGCATGGACGAGGGCTACAGCGACGTCGAGCCCGACGTCGACGTGGAGTAGGTAGTTTATACTATAGTATAAGTAGAAAACGCCGTTTGCGTTTATTAGTTCAACCTACGGCACAATAATGAACGAGGCGGCTAGCCTAGCCAATCCATTGTCAAAATTTCCAGCTGCTCCCTCCTGTTCCTTCTTTCTTGTAGAACTGATCAATTGATTGGTTGATTAAATACCAGATAGATCAGTGGGAACCAAAGGAAAGAGGGGGAAATGTAAAAAAGAAGAGAAAGAAAAAAAAGATGAACAATTGGTACATATACATACATGTGGAGTCTGGTGGTTGTCCTGTCGAGACGACGAGGACGGGAAAAGAAAAAGAGAATCCCCTGGGCTGGATTCGAACCAGCGACAACCCGGTAACAATTGATTGCTATCCAACCCATTACAGCCGGGTGCCATAAACCAACTAGACCACCAGGGGATTTCTGGTGGCAGGCGATGGTATTGCTACCTATGAGGCAGAGGCTTGGAGTCGCATATCTTTTCTATCTATGATCTTCTATATTTATAATTAGACAAGGACTCTCCAGGGCTGAGGATCGGAGTTAGTGAATGTGATATAGATGAATCCTATGTCCGGGTTTCTTTTTTTTAATGCTCCATTTTAATCATAGGCAACAATCTTGTATCTCATAGCATTCCATCGTCCTCAGTCCTTTTTCATTAAAAAGGACCGCCGCAGCCACCTTTAATCACGGTTATGAAGAGGAGTGAACCAGTCCGATTTATTTAACCCGTCCCATCCACTATTTAATAATCAATAAGCGTATGTACCTGTTACCTCGAGCCGAGCTCTGATTGGCTCACAATAATGATGCCTTTGACTTGTGGCTTTTCTCTGCCAATTGTAATGACGGTCAGGCAGCAAGGGAAACAACTCCTCCACCTCCATCCAGCAGATCCCGGTCTAATCCCAGCCCCAGAAGAACAAGAAGAGCAGCGACTAGTTACGGTACCGCTTCATCAAATCAAGGACGGCTGGACTCGAACCAAAAAGAATTAAAAATAAAAAAATACTGACTGGACAATCCAGATGCTCAAGACGTTTTGGTGGAGAAGACATTGCTTATAATACCAGTACTGTACTGTACATTGCTACACCGTCTCAGGTATCTGTCAAGCGGAACATGGAAGAGGAGAGGACACGGGTATTTAACTTACTGCAGAGATATGTACTGTACATATACAGTACATACCTTGACCTATTGAAGAAGCGACCTGCTTTTTTTTAAGGCAACTGACCCTGGGAGGCGGCTGTCGAAGATGACCTCAGAATCATCTTTCGAAACGTGCATCGTAGCGTCTTCGTACGACGGAGAGTCGAAGACACCAGCTGCTCTTTGGTGCCTCTCATTCCTTGTTCCTTGTTCCCAAGGTCACCACTGCTCACCGTGTTGCGGTTGACTGGCAGGGGCTGGACTACTGAAGTCATGTGAGCAATCATGCCTGATCTTTGGCCACCTTCAATGGCTCATTTCGTTCTGTTACATCTCCCGACACTTAATATCACCGAGTTGGTTGCAAATGTCGAGGCGATTGAGACATAAGAATTTTTAGGGTGTGCTTCCTTTTCCTGGTTTTCCTATGATAGCCGAGGTTGCTTGGTTGTCAACACACGCGTTTAGCCAATGATGCCTGTTCGCCAGCCCGTTCCCTGCCTGACAGGGATCTCGGAGAGGGGGAGAAGGGAGCCAAAGCGAAAAGAAATCAGCGGAAGTGGACAGAGGTCTACATATAAGTGCAGCGTCTCCCACGAGGGTTGCATGCGCACCCACTGATGAACCATGTGTTCCGCAACTCTGCATGTCGACTTGGCCATCTACACCTTGGTCTACTCTACTGTACATACATTAGGTACCTGTCACCAACCTCTATATACTTACATTAGGTATTGCAAGTGACTTCTATAACCCGTGTTGTCTTTCACTGATCCAAGTTCAAGATATGTACAATAGTATTCCTCCGAATATTTACAATGGGTCCTGTTATCGATGCGCCGCGCTCCCTCCAAGACCGAACGTTGAAAACATCATCAAGGCAGAAGCTTCTCCGCCCCTCTGTGGGTGACGACTCAGCTGCCGGCCGTCGAATTATGCCCCCACCGACCCATGACAGTTCTCTATCGGTGTCCGCGTTGATAGGGGATGCAGGTTGGCAATCGCATCAAAAACCTACGCTCAGACGAACAAAAATGTGGAAAATCGTACAATTCGAGAGCTAGCCGACAAGAACAGTCACCAGAATCTGGCAGAAGCTTGGGTCGATATATCAACGACCCCGTTGATAATTCTACAGTCGATAAGGTATTCGACGCTTTGGAGGCCAGCGCTAAAGAGAAGGCATATTAAAAATAAAGAAAAAAAAAAGAATACCAAGGCCGAAGCCAATATTCCCAGGCTGCAAATGGTCACTGCGGTTAAGATACAGAAAATACAACGACTTCTTGTGCAGCAGAGACCGCTTAATTTTGAAGTGGTATTGCCCTTATCATAGCATATGTGGTTTCTCTACTATCAGGAGAAGCCCAAAAGTCGATGTGGATAGATACCCAACATCTATCGGGGGCTGTGATCATGCAAAATGCTCTACTGCCAATAATGTGGCTAAAGCGGCATATGGGTGAGATAATAGTCTTACTATTATTTCAAGTCATCATAATGAAGGATGTATATCCTTGCTCTTGATCCTCACACTTTTTCACTTTTCTCTACTAGTGCCACTTGGAGCACTTGGAACAGTTAGGTAGGTATTCATTTCCCTGCAGGAGCACTCATTCGCCAACATAAACATAAACATAAACATAGACATAAAGCGCCCTTTACCGACGCTGTTTCCCCTCAATAGAACTTACAGACCAACCTGATACCCGCACAGCTCATCCCTGTCCTTGTCCATCATGATCATCATATCCACCTCAGACCCGGACCTCATCGTCATCACGTCCGCACACGTACAGTTCCTCGAAGTCGACAGCTCCCCATTATCAGGCCGTCTGAAGAGCGCGTACTGCTCCCCCGGCTTGTGGTCCATGAACCGCGCCTTCTGGTCCATGTCCGTCGCGTACCACCCCTGGATTCTGCCGTGGCGCGCGCTGTTCATCTGCATCTGCAGTATCGGGCCGTGGTACGGGCATGATGATATGGGGGCCTGGGGGATGGTAAGATCTTGTCCTTGCGGACGGGTTGTCTCTGTCTTTGGAGCTGAGGTGTTCGCGATGGCATTTCCAGTTGAGACTGTGGCCGTGTTGCTGTTCCTATTCGAGTGCGGGTGCAGTTTGAGGCATTGTGGGTTGTTGGAAGCTGGTAGTTTGGAGCTGGCATTGTTGTTGCTGGCAACGGGTTGGTTCCTAGATAGAGCATTTTCCTTTCTTAGTCTGTCTATGAGGGTCAGGATGCAACCTTGGGGACGGAAGTAAGTAAAAGACGGACCCTGTTTGCCTGGTCTGGCTTTTGGAGAAAGGCATTTTTTGAAAGATCCGATGAACAATGTGAAATAGAGTGGATAACGTGACAGTGAAATCTCAACCCAGAGGTTTGAGTCTTGAAAAGGACTTCAAGGGGACTTCAAAGGAACTGAATGGCATAGTCAGCAACATTTAACAACATGAACGCCTCTACCAGGACAGTCTTATATAGTATATATCTCCAGAACAGGAAGGAAGACTTGACTTGAGCCTCAAACCCCATCATCGTCATCATGATCATCATCATCGCGGTATATCTCCAAGCCGAGTTACGCTCCGCGGAATTAAGGACAACATCTACAGAAAAAAAGTTTTCCCATTTGTTAGTTTTGTCTCCGCGAATCCAACGTTGGCTCTGTTGAGTGATAAAAAAGTAGCCAAGTAGCCGTGTTGTTTTTCTTTTCTTCGGGGTCATGGAAAAAAAAAGTCGTCTCCAATTGCATCTGGCAGTCAGTAGTGAACTCTTTTTTTTCTTTTCGCACGCCTTGAGCGTCTGCTGTCCAATAAGCTAAACCCGCCAAGTGTGACCGGGGCTGTCTTTTCTTTTTCTCAAGCTTACCTACCCACGTATCTCCCGATGATCGGAGTTGGGCGAACAAGATATGATTTGTGCCTTGCAGTTCGTGTTGGGCATCACAAATGCATCGCGGTATGATTCGTGGCCGTGGTGTTTGTGGTGTCTGCAGGTCAATCAACTTCTTTTTTCCTCCCTTCTCTAGCGTCGAACATTGGAAAACCCCTCATTATGTATGTCATAGTGCGCTTCTTCGAATGCAACCGAAGCATTCTAGGAGTTTTCTTCTGCATGCAGGCCATGACGATGATGATGATGGTGGTGGTGGTGGTGACGAGGATGATCATCGGGCTAATGTTGCATTAGGAAGGTGGTCGTTCGTCAGCCCTGTGGCAAGGCAAGCGTCAGTGTGCATGTATGTACATGTACATTGACGTATGAACTCCCTTTTTTACATTAGATAGTGTTACTCCGGAGATATCTAAAGGTATGATATCTACATAAGTAAAACGTCAGGTCTCTACTTATTCAGCTCTTCCTTTGGAATATTTCAAAGCTCTAAATGTCCAGGTAGCTAGCTGTACGCAGGGAGAAACGCATGCATTCGGTCTGACCGAGAAAAAAAGAAAAGAAACGGTTAGCTATGCACCAGCCAGCCAGCCATCTAGCCAGCCAGCCTTGGACTTGGGCTTGGTTGGGGAAGTCATGTCGTTCCGACCCGATCCTCTCTCCACGGAGGTTGTGTTGTATGAACGGCCCTATCAGCAATCGGCAATTGTCTGCCTTGCCTTGTGTATATGCATGCAATGGTGTTTATTCATGAAATTTACTAAAGCCGCGTTCGTAGGTCGACGGTACCTGGTTGGGAAAGTCGACTTTTTTTTTCCCTTTCAGCCAGCCACGGCGTGTGTGTGTCTGTCTGTATTCTGCAGGATCTCCAGCTAGCCTGAGCTAAAGGGCAACCTGCCGCGTGAGGCCCGGAGCCACGAGGCTGAAGAAAGAAAGCAGTCGGAGCCTGCCGACAAGAAGAAGAGGGAGAGGAGGAAGAGGAAGAGAAGTCGGAGATCCCCTCGGAACAAACGGAGAGGGAACCTCCATTGAAAGTGGAAGGCTCCTAGGATAGGAAACTTCTTGCCTCCATGTTCTCGCGGGCTTCCGTCTCCTTGACTACATGCTAAATCCACTGTTCTCTTCTACAGAGGCTATTCTCTACCACTGCTGTAACCAATGCATAGAATTAGGTAGCCCTACTGGAGACTTTCCCTAGACAAGACATCGCCAGTATAATCCTATCTGTAAATTTCATCAACCACATACTTTCTCTTATTCCGCAATGGATACTATTCCATCCAGCTCAGAATGTGGCCGGTACATACCTACAATACAGCGACGTTCCCTCGCAGCAGAGATGGGGGAGCTCTTGACTGGAAACCTATTCTCATAGACCTTTATATTGACTTGAAAGAAGAAAAACAAGAGAGAGCCTTGTAGAAGTGATTGCGACAATAAAAAGCAGAACGTGAGTTCGACACGCAAGTCTAAGTAAACGGACAAATGGACCCTTCAGGTCACCTACCTACCTACCTACCCTACGTAAAGAGAGTTCGGCTCTCTCCAACTCCCCCTGATGTATCATTATTTGCTCCAGGGGGGAACCAATAATAAAAAAAATGACTACTTCATGAACTGGAACGTGATCAAAAAAAATACCTATGAAGTACTGTGCCTAACTCGAAGAAACGGAAGAAAGGATGTTGAAAGTCGAATTATCCACAGAGATACTTGCTGGCTGGGAGACCAACAGATGCTCTCCTACACTCGTAAAAATAAAGCAAAGTCGTCACGCTTCTTCTCCAAGGACTGTTTATCTTGCACTGCATAATCACATCCATAGGATGGATCATCTGAGATAAACCCCGCCCCGCCTGATTAGGGCTAAGCCCCACCGTTACCACCTTCGTGGTTCTCCTTCCCCCCTCTTGTTTGCTCTGTTTGCCTCGCCCCACGGGCAGATACAGTAGTTTTCTCAGCGGAACAATCGAGAGTCGTCGCCATCTAGATTCTAAGAGGTACTGTACATATCAACTTCTTTCTCATCTCTGTCTTCTCTCTAAGACAATTTCCACAATGGGCCGAATAGAAGAACTCCCCGACGACTTCGACGAGGCTCTCGACCTGAACAAAGAACAGCAGAAACAACCACAGCGTCCTACTCCAAACAATGAACCCATCGCCCCCTCCCTTCCGCACAGCGGGATCCCCCTCGATGCCGCGGCCTCCAACGAGATCCCCTTCCCGATCAACGAGGAGAAGCTGAAGGAGCTCGAGAGTGACCCGTCCGCGCCCAAGATGCCGCCGGCCATGGCGTCGGTCAAGTCGCATACGGCCGACGAGATCATCGACATGATGAACAAGACGCCGCTGTTCATGACGGATCTGGAGAAGGCGGGGGATGAGCGTACGTATCTTATATCTACATAGTTTATTGTTCCACGGAATAAGGGTGTTTTACTGATCTTTATTGTAAATTGTAGAGGGCGAAAACACCATGCTCGACGCCATCCGCGCGCTCCAGAACGAAGGGACCCGCGCCGAAGTCGCCCAGAACTTCCGCGAGCAGGGCAACGAGTCCGCCAAGGCGAAGATGTGGAAGGACGCCAAGGAGTTCTACACCAAGGGCATCGCCGTCTTAACCGCAAAGGAAGACAAGTGGGATAAGCCGGAGGACGTCGAGAAGGAGAAGCGGCTGCATCGCGAGGTGGAGGAGGCGTGCTACATCAACCGTGCGCTGTGCAATTTGGAACTGAGTACGCATTACTTAATCAATCAATGAAGGAGGACCGGTGTACTGACGATGGCATGCAGAGAACTACCGCTCCACGACCCTTGACTGCGCAGCTGCCCTCAAGCTGAACCCCAAGAACGTCAAGGCGTACTATCGCTCCGCCATGGCCCTGCTGGCTCTCGACAAGGTCGCTGAAGCCGAAGATGCTGCGTCGCGCGGCCTGCAACTCGAACCCAAGAACAAGGCGCTCGAGCAGGTGGCTTCCAAGATCGCTGAGCGCAAAGCCGTCCTTGAGAAAATCGCAGCCAAGAAGAAGGCCGAAGAGGAACGCTCCCAGAAGGAGAAGATGATCCTCAGCACGGCCCTGCGCGCGCGGCAGATCAGGACCCGGACGACGAACCAGCCCCCGGATATGGAGGACGCCAAGGTGCACCTTGCGCCCGACCCTTTGTCTCCCGAGAGCACGCTCGTCTTCCCCGCCGTGTTCCTCTACCCGATGGACGCGCAGTCGGACTTCGTCAAGAAGTTCTCGGAGATGGATACCATCGCCGACCACCTCAGTTATATTTTCCCTCTGCCGTGGGACTCGAAGCAGGAGTACACCCTTGGTAGCGTCGACTGCTACGTGGAGACCGTCTCGGGCGGGCTGATCAAGGCAGGCAAGAAGGTGCCGCTGCTGAAGATCCTGAGCGGCGGGAAGGTCGAGGTGGTCGATGGCTTGGTGAGGATCAACGTCGTACCGACAGCGAAGGCCGGAAAGTGGATCGAGGAAATGAAGGCCAGAAAGGGGAGCTGAATGAAAGTATTTGTTCACCCACTGGCTTTCCCAGTTCCTTCGTTGCTCCGGAAGACCTGAGCGTCCCGATACCCTTGCAATGAGGGCTGTCGCAAAGGAAGAAATGAAACGTCCGTGTCTGGGCATAATATTTTGGCGCCCAGTCCTCTCTTTCGTCCACTCAGGCTCCGTGCTCGAGACAGGCACGATGTCCATCTTCCCGACACTTCCGTCCGTTATCAGCCGTTTCGGACAAGCGAGGATCCCCAGTGAGGGTTCGTATCCGGAGAATCGTCATATATAAAATGCTTGGAACCCAAGACTCCGAGCAGGAAAGATGAGTGAAACGCGGGACTTCCTTGGCAGCAATCAATATATGCATATGGAGCGGCATCTCCTGTACAGATAGATATGTAATGCCCTCCAGCTGTTTATGTATATACTTCCACAGTCATATACAAAAATGTTGATGTTGATATTTCATACAATCCTGATATAGCCACAGCTGATATGGCGATCATGCCGCTATGACGGAAAAGCGATGTCAGGGAGCAGAAAATCCCACTGGTCACTGCTCAACATGTCCATCGCAAGGTCGAAATCTTGGGACGTCAATTGGCCCCTATTATTGTTATTACTATTATTATGATCTCTATCGGCTGCAACAACACCAGACTCAAACCCGGAATCAGATCCGCCAGTCTCAAGCTCATCCCGTGAGCGGAGACTATTAATGGCCGGGGGCTGAGTCTGCTCCCGCTCCCCCACCTTCTTTGTTGTGTTGAGAACATACCCGATGTCGCAGCGCTTTAGATACTTCCGGGTCGGCTGCTCTCCGCCAAAGACGGACGCGATCTCATGGATGAGCGACTCGCGCTCCTGCTGCTGATCCCGCGACTCGCGCCGGTCGAACATGTCCAGCATCTTCCGGAGGACCTTGATGCCGTCCGCGACCATGGACCCGATATCCCTGAGCTCCAGGTCCGAGATGACCATCTCGACGTCCCGCCTCATGAGGTCCGACGAGAAGTCCGGGAAGGATCGCTCGACGAGCAGGAACGCCGCCAGCGTCACGGCCGCCGTGTAGACCTGGTACCCCTGAGTCACGAACTTCTGCGACCGGCGGAACCGCTCCACGTCCGGCTCGCGCATGCTCCGGTACACGGCCAGCAGGCCCTGCGCGGCTTTGGCGCACACGCTCCAGGATTCGCCGATACGGGCGTGCAGGAAGGGGCGGTTCATCCGGATGCGCTGCATGCAGATGGATATGTGCAGCACGCAGTGCTGCCAGGCTATGCGGTCCAGGCTGGATAGGTGCCGCGAGCTTTCGGGACTGTTGGCGCTGAAGTACCATGGGAAGTTGTCCATGAGCTGCTGGACCTCAGTGTCGATGGATTGGATGTAATTGTAAGATGAGAGATATGCGCCGTCATCTACGTAGATCTTTCGGAATATCGTAAAGGCTTGCGCGCGGCAGATGTTGGCGCTCATGTCCGTCGGTTCGCTCATCGGTTTCGGGCTCACGCTGGTCTCGGTGATGTCAAGATCATTACAGTTGAGTGGTAGTGGGACCTTTGAGGCCGCTGTATGAATGAGAGGGGCCCTGTCGAGGCACAGTGATTGGAAACTGGGAACATGTCAGTGGGCTCCCAATGGAACTGGAGGATTGATTCCTATGTGGTAGAGAGATGGGTAACTAACGTATCACAGCACCACAGATCCCACCACGCGCGTCGTCGCAGTTCGGTATCCAGACAGTTTGCGCCAGGGACGTTCTTGTCCAGCCCAAGCGCTTGGGCATTTCTGACTGTCTGGCCTAAAGCACTATGATATCTCAGCAATTCCTGCACGTAACGATATGACGCTCGATGGGGGCGGGGAAGCCTACGAATTCATTGCCTCGATATTCTTCGTCGACAGCCAGTACAACTGAGTCGCCAGGAACGTCTGGAGCTGCAGCAGACACGGTTTCGACTCGTACTCCCCCGAATAAAGAGCCTGGCGTGAAGCTGAATGCCAGATATGGGAAAGATTCCGAATCGTGGAGTGCTCGAAGCCCATGGCCTCCACCAGCTCAACAGGAATAAGGAGGGCGCTGATGGAGATGATCGTGTAAAGGAGAGATAGCCAGATCAGATCTATATCCTGAACACTACCTGTCCAGAAAGCGGCATACTGACGACGGAACGACGGGACATGTATCGCCTGGTAAAGCCAATTGATGTTTTCCATGTAGTAGCACACGAGCAGGTCGCATTGATTTTGCGGCGGAAGCACTGCTGCAAGCTGCGATTTCCAAAAGAGCTTCGTATCCATAGGGTCCCGAGGTATCGAAGATGAAAATAAAACGCCTGAACAGATGCCATTCGCCGCTAAAACTTGGGGCATTAGAAGAACGGGAAACGGGTATCTCACACCAACGGGGGGAGCGTCTGGGCCTGTGGATGATTGTGACAGGATAGACTGTCGCCAATTCTCTGGAAACTTGGCTATCGGAAGACCTCCGAGTGTCCGATGTGTCAGTTCCTGAGCACCATGCACTGGTTTACCTGGATGGAGGCCGTCAGTCGCCGGAGAATATTCTTAGGATGCATGCTGAGCTTGGTAGTCTTTTAGGCGCAGACCTGGGGCTTGTTGTATATCCGGCACTGGAGCGATCGCCACACGAAGACCTGACCGGGCGGATGACTCCGTGCCCAGCAGGGCCGAGGGAGACGGATGCTGTTTGCATTTGTCCTCTCGACGATATCGGGTACATGATTGGCACGGAACACGGCGATCGCATCTGAGCTTGTGCTGTCGACATGGCAGGCAACTGAGCGTGCGGCGAGAGGACGGTCGTTTCCGAGGAGCAGCTTTGGCCCGAGTCTGGGGAACAGGAACCGAGTCTGGTGAGGAGGCAGCTGACAGAGATGTGTTTGAGGGAGATGGGATGACAGGCGGCATATTCGGATGACAGCAGCGGGGAGTTCGGGTCAAAGCAGGATACACCAGAGGCTTTCGTCGACTGGCATTGCGTCTATATCTCGCAGTAATTGGTGCATTGTATTTTTAGAATCCAAGTGCAAGAAGATAGACAAGTCTTTCTGTTGGCAAAGCTATCCCATCGCGATAAGGGGGGAGATGAAGCGCGAGTACTTGCTGCACGCACCACTCGCGGTGCCGCGATGTCGTTATCAGGGACCCCGCGCCTGCTGGGCCGAGATAAGGAGCGCTCCACGTGGAGAAGCCCTGAACCATAGGAAGAGCGTTGTCTATTGGTGGACTTGACAGTCTGCGGGTTGCGTCTCCGGCAAGAGCCATGAATAATATTAAAGAATCTGATAGGTCCATGGGAAGAGCTTTCTGATCTCAATTGTGACAGTTTTCTAGTCCATGGACGCGGAATAAAGGGCCGCAGGTCTTGCTAAAGAAAAAGGTCAAGGTAGCTAGTTGATTACGTTTTCGGCTGCTATGGCTGTAGCTGTTAACACGCGCATGAGACTTCGATTCAAACCACTAATAAAGACTACTTATAAGAACATGGCCGCAAAGGAATATTAATCCTATAATTTTAAATTTAGAAAGGGAAAGAAAAAGAGAACACCACCGCATTTGCGGCGGTGGTTCCCACTGCACTAGCCGCGAATCGAACGCGGGCCTCATCGATGGCAACGATGAATTCTACCACTAGACCACTAGTGCTTTGTGTGGTGGCAATCACCACCAGCAATACAATTGATGAACTACCCGCAAAATCTAGTTTCCAAAAATCAGGTTATAATTGTTGATTGCTGTCTCTCTCTCCTGCTCCTGCTCAACATGAAGTACCTGTGGGTTGCAGACTCATTCAGGTAAGCACTGTAATAAAAATTGAGAGACCCCATGGTAGACCCAGCCCCTGACAATGCAAATTTGGCACTTGGGGAATGAGACGAAAAAAAGATAAGTGAGATCTGTAAGTAGGGGACGGGTCCCCAAAATATATATATATCATTCCCTCAAACTTGCAAATAACAGTCAACACAGCACCACCTCTTACACAGTACAGAGTCCTACTCTACCCTGTCCGCCTCTCCCTGCTGTTTGTATGTGTGTGCATACATTAGCACACATTTGTGTCATGTGGCTACCCACAAGATTCAGCACAACAAGCAACCCTGTTACTTCGACTCGGGCCCTGCTGACTCCAATACAGCCAACCTAGATCACCTATACTGAGACCCTCCTTGCAGCGCCAACTATAAGCAAAAGCATGGAATAAATCATATAGCCATAGTCTGTCAGGAATAATTTATCCGACAGACAAAGGACGACAAAAAGATAAATGCGGCACGGAAAGAACAAAGACAACGCTGCAGTAATAATAACCGCTTTATTAGCTGTACACACTTCCCTCGTATCCAAAGGCCTTGCTGGTTTGGCCGCTATAAAACAAACGGTCAAGTCAAACCGATCAATCTCTTCAATAATTCAGGACACAAAAAGGTCACAATATCGGTAACCATGCCAACCACCGAATAAGACAGTCAACCCAAACCAGAAAACGCCAAAAAAAAACCCAAACAAATGCAAACAAGACGCCAATACCACGGCCATCGTCCCATTCCCCGTGTTCGGTCCAACCGTACATCCCTAGCCAAGCAGAAATAGTACCACGGGACCCTATTCGTCAAAGCCCTCTCATCTACTGGGGATTAAAAGTCCAGCCGCCATTCAACCGCAGGCGCCGTCGCTCGGCGATATCCCTTTGGATCTCCTCTTGCGTCAGCCCATCAGGGCCAGCCCAGTTTGCGCTGCTTGTCCGTTCACGGAACTTCTTCGCCTTCTTGTCAGTCTTGAATGTCTCCTCCAGAGAAAACGGTGCGATGGGCCCAAAAATCGAATCCGTCTCCATGCCTTCTTGCTGCCTCAGAATAGCCTCCAGCTCCTTGGGTTGAGCCCACTTGGGAACAGGGAACATCTCCGCTTCGGAGTCTTCGTCCTCACTGTCCGTTGGAATCTCAGGAAGGTGAATGTTTTCACTACTGGGGTACTGAGGCGACTCTTTCACAGGAGCTTTCTGGGTACTCTGACTAGGCGTTTTGTGGAAAGCTGAAGCATGAGACGGGTTAGGAGCATCTGCAAAGGGGATTTTGCCAGTAGTATATTTGGACATGTCCATGGGGTGACCAGCTCTGTTGGGCTGAGCAGGAGCTGGCTGCTGAGCATGGTGAGATGCTGAAGGATTCTTGAAGAGCGATGATCCAGTCTGGTGATGCGCGGCCGGCGGTGGAGCCGGGGCATAGTTATATGGGAAAATCGTTGATTTAGTGGGTTCCTGCACGGTATTAGCACAGCTCCTTTCTGAGGCTTTGAAATGACCCACTTTGCGGATGTTAGACTGGCGAATTGGCGGAGCCATTGTTGGTCTGACGGGAGGCAGAGGGTTATGCTCATCCTCAGTCTTCCTTCGCTTGGGCTCTGCCGCTTGGTACGCCGCGCTCGGCTTCGAGGCAGCTGGGCGGGCGTTGGTATCCTCTTCCAGCACCCTCTTCGGTGGTTTAGCCGGATTTGGCGGCGGTTGGTTGATAGATCGACTAAACGGCTGGACAGAGCCCAATCTGGACGGCGGCCTCACAGACCCCAGGTCATTGCGCTGCGAAGACTGCGGAGCTGACCTATCCTGCTGTAGAATCGAACTCTGAGAGTTTTCTCGTTAGATGCGTTACGGAATTTCTTATAGGTCGTACATACCGAATCCTTGGCAGGAGTTGGTTGCTGGCTTTCCTGTCTCCGAGCGTTTTCCAACCTCCGCTTCTCGATCGCCTGCTTCTGAGCAGCCTTCTTGGCCTCTTCGACAGCAAGACGTTCACGCTCTCGTTCTCGCCGCTCAGCTTCAGCACGGTTCCGAAGTTCCTGACGACGCGCTTCTTCCTGCTGTTGTTGCTGCTGAGCAGCTCGCTTACGTTCCAGCTCACGTTTTTGTTCCTCTCTGCGCCGTGCCTCCCGTTCATCCTGCAATATGTCAGCGTATAAAATGACATTTCTAGATAGAAAACTTACCTGTTCTCTTTTCCTTTCGGCCGCGAGTTGAGCTTTCCGCTGTGACTGGGCTGAAACAGAGCTCTTAAAGCTGCTGGTCGAAGCCGCCGTGTGCAAAGACGAGGTGCTAGCTTTCTTGCTGATAGTCGATTGCTTTGACACGGATGCCGGTGTGGGTGCGGGCACAGGCGCAGGATCGTGTACGCTAGAAGATAACGACGTCGTAGAGGACAATGGCATCTGACGAGAAAGTGTGCTGCCGACGCGTATCGATACGGGCTGCGGTTTCGGCTTTTGCGGAACCTCCCGTGTAGGCTTCACAGGCCGACGATCATTCTGCTTTGGTTGTTGTGGTTGCTGGTGATGAGATAGCACAGGCGCAGCGGATCTCGGCTCAACTTCACGGTTATGTCCTGGGTCCCGGCCCTGTTCATGCTCCATAGAAGGCTGTTTCTGCGACTGTGGTGCGTCCTTTGGACTCGACTTGGCCGCAGGAGCAGCTTCCTCTTGCTCTTCTCTTTTCGCTGGTTTCTCTTGATGAACATTGAGATGGGCAGCTTTCTGCTTTTCCTGCTCTCGAGTCTTTTCCAGCTGTTCGTCCGTCCGCTGACGGTCTTTCAATTCCTGCTCCTTTCTCTTCTCTTCCTTCTCAGTGGAGCTTCTTGTTCTGCGACCCTCTTGTCTCGATGGACTGGAAGGTTGGTGTGGCAGAGCTTCCGCATCTACAGAGGCAGTGTTGTCGTCTCGAGGTGGTTTTGGTTGGGATCGTGATGCATTAGGTGAAGAAGGCCGCATCCTTGGCGATGCTGAGGTCCCGGCGCTGCTTGTGAACAGGCTCTTAGCGGTCTTCATAATGGACTGCAGCTTCGACCTGGACGCGCTCAACGGCCCCTCATAGCGCTTGGGAGACCCCAGTGGGGTCGTTGACTCCACAGCCATGTTTGAAGCAGATGCGTTTTTCTGATTGGGACCAGCTGGAGTGCCTGGATGTTGAGGTGATGTCAAAATAGCCGTAGAAGCGGACTTCCCATGGCCTAGGCCGGCGGGATTTGAAGGTTTCACTTCATTCAGACGCTTGGCAGGGGAATCCTCGATCGACCTGGACTTTTCAGAGTCATCCTTGCCTCGCTCTCTGATGGTATCACTGCCGATATGTTGCTCCATGCTACCAGTTGTGTGGCTCTTTGGCAGGTTGGCTCGGTGGGGAGTGCCAATAGGCTTGATCCACTCATCATCCTCTTCGACCACAGGCTTCGAAGATTGCGCAGTCCAGGGCTTCTGGCTCGCAGTTCCTTGCTTTGATGTCTCCTGCTGCGTGCTAGGTAATTCAGGGTAGGTAACATGAGAGCCGGCCAAAGTAGAAACAGCAGGTATCGACTTTGTTGGCCGTGACGGCTGTAGCTTGCCGAGCATGCTGATCTTCTCATGAAGTCTCTGGGTGGAAGACTTGTTATGTAGCTTACTCGCTTCCATCTCCATGTCCAAGTCGCCGTGAGAGAGCCCTTCTTCGCCATCAACATCCATCTTGTCCCCGTCAAGGCCCTTCTCGTCATTCTCTTCTGGTAAGACCTGAGTCGTCCTTGGGCCCCCTGTCTGTCTACCAAAATAGCTATGACGCCCCGCAGTGCTCATCTTTGCAAGGTCGACATGGCTCGTTCGTGAGATACGCGCCCCGCTCATGCTCTTCTTAGTAGTGAGCGGTTCCCGTGCGGGTAGAGAAGCAAAAGTCAAGCTGCTCTTTCTTATAGGTGGCCGCTCAGGAGTAGAAGTATCCGAAGGGGAGCCGATGTCATCGAACTGATTGTCAAGAGCGACCTCCGCATCTTTGCTTTCCGTCTCATTTGGCTGAGATTTCACTGGTTCAGCCGGAGTCGCTTTCTCAGGCGACTGCGTAGAGCTCTGTACGGGCTCCGAGTCTTTAGAGGACTGCTGGGACGGCTGCGGTATCTGTACTTCAACCTTCTGCTGAGCAGGGGAGTTGACGTTCATGAGTTCCACAGTCTCTCCTCGCTGCTGGATGTCCTCTTGGGCAGAGTGGAATGAGCCCTCCGACGTGCGGCGGTCAGCAGACAGCCTGGTCGCATTACGGGCTACGGGGGTCCGTTCTTCCTCCAGAGGCTTTGTATCTTCCAAAGACTGTGTGGGCTGTGCGTCCTCAGAAGGCTGCGTATTCTCCACTGGTTGGGTCGCCTCTGCCAGCTGTGTGTCTTCCAAAGACTCCGCGGGCTCTGTGTCCTCAGATGGTTGCGTATTCTCCAAAGGTTGTGTGGATGACTGTGACTCAGGTTGCGTTCCCGGAAGAACGACATCGTCCTCCTCCTCTGGCATGCCATGGTAACCGGAGTCGGTATTATACTTCGGGAACGAGTTAAGATTCTGAACGGGCTTGTGGTCCTGAGGCCGTTGCGTGTTCTCGGCATCACTTTTGGCTGAAGGCTTTGCCGTCGGCCGAGTAAACAGTGGGCTGGGGTTGGAGCTAACCTTAAGCTGGTGGTTCGAGGAAAAGATGTCGCTCAAGGGCTGTCCATTGTGAGCCAGGGAGCTACCAATGCCGACAGGGGAGAACTCACCACTCGAGCCTCATCGACGTTGCGTTTCCGCGCTGTCCAAGGCGTCTTTCCTCGCAGCTTGCCCGGAGTCTTGAATATTTCGGTAACATTGCTGGACTCGAGTCAGCAGCCGCATCCTCTAGGAAAGGGGTGGGGACGGCCATACAATTGATTGCTGGAGAAGATCTCAGCCATGTGCTCATTCAACCATTCCAGCTCATGGCGAACAGGATATTCGACTTCCTCCATTTCCTGGTCCACAAGATTCATCACATTTTCTTTCTCTGCAGCGATCCACGCTGCAGAGCCCACGGGCTTCTGCGCCCTGGCCCCGGTCGCAGCCATGGTCGTGTAAACAACGCGAGATGAACTCATGTTAATGATAAGCGCACTGCCGCGGCAGTCACTCAAAGGCGCCAATTGGCACCAGAGCCTCTAGATATCTGTGTATCGCAGTCGACAATCACATCGAAGTCGTGGTGTCGCGGGGACCAGGCGAGTCGAGGGGCGAGTCTTGACTCTTCGGGTCGCCCTTGCGGTGCGGCATCAAAACATGGAGACGCGTGCGACCTCTGTATCACGTGACGTAATATCACGTTAGCATCACGTGAGTTGCGCCTGCGGCATGAAGCACCAAGAACACTTGCAAGCCGCTCTTGGCACTCCTTAACAGTGTTGACAAGTCAATTGACTTCTGCATCGCCCAAAAACTCTCGGATGAGATCTTTTATATGGATGGTCTAGACCCTCTTTAGAAAAGTGTCCTCTGCATCTACTGGTTCCTGTTTGTATAAAGGCAGGGGAGAGATTGTGGAGATAAGCAGTGATTCTTCCATGGAATTGGAATACAAGAAAGATCGTTGTTTACCTCATAGGAAATCAATCAGTCAATCCAGGAAAAGCACCTGAATTAGACAACAAACTGATGTGCAAGATAAGCCTTTGAACTCAAACTTTCCCAGCCAGGTGCTTTTCCTCCATAACCCAGCACATGGCTGAACGCAGCCAGACAGCTGCAGAGCATACAAAAGTGACAGAAACATGCCATGAAACACTTTCCCCCAATGATAGAGATTAAGATAAATTAGTTCTGTCGCTAAAAACAGTGCCCCAAAGCTGGGACATGATTGGATGTTCCAGAAATGAATGTCTCTATCACCCCCGCCGGACCTGGAGGACCGGAGATTGTTTTAACGCCATGAGATCCGTGAATAACTCCATCCACCTCACATGAGGACTTGGATAAAGGGCTTAAACACCTCCGCTGCAGGAGTCTCTCTCGGAACCTACACAGGAGGTCCGCGCTTCCCCAGATCTCGTCAAGACCGAGCGGGTCTGCCCCCGGGAGATGAACAGGCTCAGGGGGACCCTATGCTTCTCAGCCAATGGGATCGTCGAGCCGAGGTTCGGCCTGCAGTCCCAGAAGAAAGTATGTAGAGAATAAGAGAAGCATTTTTTTTCTTAAATTAATGTACCTATCTCCATTAAATGCCTGGATACATATGTAGGCTACCTGACACTCAAGGCCATCACATCGCACAACTGGGTGCACTTTCCGTATTGTAAATTTCTCATTCGCAGCTTTTGGCATCTGCAATCCATAGTAAGAGGCTAATTGAATGTCATCTAGGGGTGCTCTGCTTTGCACCCGGAACTCACTTAGCAGGCAGGACAAAGCAGATCATGCGGGCGGTCTCAGTCTGGCTGTGATTTTTCCATCCGTGCATGGTGCCACGGTGGATGAGCACGTCACCACTTTTCAAAGAACGGGACTCGCCGCTATCGAGGAGCAACTCAACTGAAGTTGATTGAAGGGACACATGTTAGTGAGATACCCGCGCAAGAGAACCAGCTGAATACAACAGGAATATCTCTTTGATTGAAATGTATGAAGTTGGTACGTACTCTCACCCGCAATCATCACACCAATAGCAAGGCTATGGGTGCGATGAAGATATGGTAACTGTCTGGCGGCCATTCTACCACAAGCACAACACTACCAGTCTTAGGAATCAGGCTGCCCATATGATCACCGGTATCAAATGCGGCAATATCGGCATCACTTTCAAAACTCACAGGCTCATTACTGCTGGTGCTGTAGAGAAGGCCAACGGACGGGGTGATACTCTTGAAACGCGGACTCTCCCGGAACACAGAGACACTATCTGCATTGCGTGTGGTGGTGATGACTGTTGGAGCAGACATTATTGATGTGACTTGATCTCAGATGTGGTATCTAGGAAACAGAGTGGTCTGCGTGTATTGATCTCAACTGTGGGTTCTTGGATACATGGCTACCTAGGTAGCTATATAACGCACCGAAGGGGAATTGACTAGCTGTAAAATGGCAATCAAGGCCAACAGAGAATTCCCTCAAAAGGGAACGCCCCAGCGCGGCGATAAGCGGCGGGAACGGACTTCAGATGTGGTTACCTCCGAAAGACTGTCAGATCAGGGGATTGCAAATTGGGTGTGGATGCGTAGATTACTGTGCCATAGTCTTCTACCAGGTATCAGGAGGTATATCACTCTTTGCAAGAGATATTTAAGAAGCCGTACCAATGTCGTTTACTAGATATAAAGCCATACGATATTACAAATACCTCTCCTGGCATCTGTTTACAGACTACCTGGTTAGTAAGGTCTTGTAGACGTAGGACAGCTATTTTCAAAAATCTATGGCCGCTCTTAATGATTATATGTGACCAGCTTCACCCTCTCCACTCATTCACGCCTTCCCAACCCCTCCCCCCCCTCCTCCTCCAGGCAACCAGGAGTCCTCCCTTTTCTGGGCTATGCCCTCCTATTGCCATTACCTAGCAATAGGAACCTGGGAATAGTGCAGTGGTTTAAGCTAGAGGCCCATGGCCAGTGGCTTTTCCCTCTCGCCGGACCCAAAGTCCCGGGTTCGATATATGCCTTGGCCGAAGTGCAGCAGTTTGATATTAATCAACACTTGCTAATCCAATGAAGCCTTGGCGAGGATCCAGGTAATGAAAATTCCCTGCCCGCCGGCAGCATAGGTGGGGGTTTTCGTAGCACCCTTAGTATGGCCCCGGTGGGCCGGGGGTGTGAGCTTTTTTTGCCTCTGACTTTTTTTTTACTATTATATCTATCTCAGAAAGATGTGGTTAATGAATTGAAGAGGTGCTTGCTATCCCAATTCCTTGTCCGTCGCGTCAACACGCGTCTAGATGCATAGCGCATTCTATATGTTTCAATGGAAATCTTGGCCTGGTAAGATAATAACCTTGGAAGCTTCAGCCAGGGCGTAGTGAGTCGCTATCTTACAATTTATGAATAATAATAATAAGCAAGCATGGGTGTCGGACATAGTATCCTCTTAAGTGAGACAACGCAGACAAATGACCTGAAATAATCTACTGTCAGACTGCGCGAACTTCGTAATCCGAAGGTATGATGATGAAAGCTCTGATTGTTCTAATCTACCTAACTCATTGACTATTTATCTCATAGAGAATGTGCGATTATAAGCGAATATTGA
>JGI26058J51888_1000400_pt1 | contig 25802 bp, 16 predicted proteins | sample HigsolmetaSP110D_FD_51888 | JGI IMG/M metagenome (IMG submission 51888) | reverse complement strand
TGTTGAGCTCCTCAAGGACATGTTTGGGCCAAGGGGGGAGGAGAAGAGGGGGCGGGGGGGAGGGGGAAGGAACAGCCTTAAGTTTCGTAATTATTCGCTCCACGCAGGATAAGCAGTCAGGTTTTCCCACTCTCCTTTCACATAATGCTCAGTCGCCTCCTGGTACTTGCCCTCGGGGATCCTGATCTCATGCTGATTTCCCTCACTGTCAAAGAACATAAAATAATCGGGTTCGATGCACTCCTCTTGCTCAGTGTTGTTGTTATCCTTATCATCGTCACGACTTTGGATCACCTCGGCCTGCTCTGCCTGCTCTGCCTGGTCTGCTTGGTCTGCAGCAGCACCGCCTCCTCGAAACCATTGAGCCGCCACATTCGCCGTGCCGGGCATCCTGTAGCAGCAATTGCCGCTGTCGCAGCGCCGGACAAGTGCTGCTCTTCCGCCACAACGGCGCGAGTCGAAGCCGTACACGTCGTTGCGGCGCGCGGTTCTTGCGCGGAGGCTGCGGGTAAATGGTCTAGAAGCCGTGCAGCATTGGCCTGGGTTTTTTGTCCGTTCTGTTAGCAGCAGAGCTTTACACATAAAATCTGTGAGGAAAAGAAAGATTAGGTAGGTTGTGTCGGAAGAACTATGACTTGTCCAAAAGATATGCGGTAAAGAGTAGTCCGAGAACGTTATTGGTAAACACTAAAAGCCTTTATATACTTACCTGCACGAGCGTTATGGCATCCCTGCGTCGCCCCACCACAGTTAAGGGCTGTATGGAAAAAGAAATCATTGGCAAACGCGCTGCCAATCAGGAAAAAGACAAGTGCAGCCACGAGTTTGGGGGCAAGCATTTTTTTGTATCTGTACTGACCAATGGTACTGCTAATGTTTTGTGTGTATACAAGAGAATATAGATAGTAAAGTACCGGTATGTAAAAGAATCTCCTCAGCTTTGATATATCATATGTCTGGACAGGAAAATCAAGAGTCTTTTATAGACTTTTCTGTCATCTTTTTTCCTCTCCTAGTTACTCCTCAACCTGGCTTACTAAGGTGGTTTTCTTATTTTAATCAACCTGGTCATCATCTCTCAGCGGATTCGAACAGATTCTGATTTACTTATTGGAGGATGCTATCACTTCCTTGTCGCTCTTGCTATCTTGTCAGCTATTTTTAGTCAAGATCGACAAGTATGATTAGTAAAAGTAGTACTGCGCGGGGAGTAAAAGCTTCTATTCCTCTGTTGCACATGTGTTGCCATCAGTATGGCTTCTGGGCCGAGTTTGGTGTTGGGGTTTCAGGTATGATAGCCTACTCACCCATCTCATATTTCACAAGACAGCGATCATCTGAATGAACCGGTCGCACAACCGAGGGATTTCAAATGCCGTCATATATTAGCTCAGTAGGCATTCCACTCATACTTTTATAAAGGAAAGAAGGGTGACACGCGGTATAGGGAAAGCTGAACTCTCGAAACGATACTGTCCAGCTATCCATGCACATTCTGAAGAAGAAACAAAGTCATCTGAAAGTTGTTGTGTAATAGTTTATTGTGATTCAGTGGTCAATAAGAAGGGCAAACATTTGGGTAAATAAGCTGCATATGCTGCTTTTGGACCTCCCGTGGAACATAAATCCCTGCAGCAGTGTTGGATTCTTTTACATTAGACTTACTATCTACGTTATGGCTAATGAGTGGATATATCTGGCTGCTAGACTAAGACCACAATACCTGTTCCCAGCACAGGTATGCCAGTCCTTTATGTCCGGGATAGCAATCGCTCACTCACCCATTCGAAGCATGTGCTCTATACAGTAAAATGTGTAAATCAAAAACCCACTCTTTACCTGAATAGCTAGCTAGCTACTAACATAGTAGACTGAATACTTCCTACAAGAGAAATTCATTCCGTTAGGGCTTTCAAAGAGAGTGTGATAGAAGGGAGAAAGAAAAAAAAAGCATATAAGACACCCAGACCTACCCAACAAGTCAAAAACATGCACGTAGGATAGACAATGAATACACCTTCGGAAAGCAAAGAGCGTAAAGTAGGTCAGGTCGAGGTGGTATACAGGAAATTCCTTTTCCGAAGTAGCTAGCCGCTCACACACTGTTTGAAATACAGTCCCTAGGTTCCGGTATCACTGTCATTTCTTCTCCTGCCTCTTTCTCCTGTTTCTCGTCCTCCAGTGGCGGGTATTCCTGGCTGGCTGTGAGAAATTCATTTGGTTGATGAATAGGTAAAGAGGTAAGTATAGTATTCAAGGAAAAAGATAACAGAACATGTGGCAATAAAATACTAAATCCCAACTAATAGACAGACACCAATAGTTGATAGCAGCCCTTATCAAAAGAAATTTTACTTGACTTGTATGGAAAGAGAGAGACAGAAGACAACTTACCAATTTGTTTTTCCTTGTCGCCTTCCGCCATGCAATATTCCTCGATCACTTTTGGGTGTTTCTCTTCGTCTGTGAAGAATTAAATTGGGGTTTTCTGATGAATATGTAATATGACTATGGTAATTCAGGAAGAGGAGAGAAAATATGAGAAGAACATGCAGCAGGAGTGCAAAACTCAACCTCCAATAGTGGCTGGAAGCCATCTCAAGACAAGAGGTTTCTGTTTTAACTAGAAAGAAGACCTACCCCAGGGTTCAAACTCTCTCTCCAACGTTTCCCAATCCTCCCTTGTAAACAATTCTGTCGCCCTCTTAGCATTCTTCCCATCCTCGTCCGGCGGTATATAGATGGTTTTCAGCATTCCATCGCGATCCTGGTAAGACATGGAGTCGGGGTATATCATCTTCAACGGTGGCCCGGGAGGAAACTTGGCCAGCGCGTCCCAGTCCCCAGCATCCTCAAGACGGCAAGCCTCTTCGTACTCCTCAGGTGAGGCGATGGAGATGCTATGGTCGACCCCATTGCCGTCCGTGTAGTAGAACACGGGGGGCGGACCCGGTTTTCCATGCGGACCATCATCGCCTGGAGATGAGCATGAGGTTGAACCATCTTCTTCTAAGGATGGCTGTGGTGGAGGTTGCTGAGATGATGATGATGGACCAGTTGGAGTTGAAGACGACCGGGTCTGATCAGAAGAAGAAGAAGGGACTGCCGTAGATGCTTCCGTCTTGCTTTTGCTTTCACCACTGGTTGATGCCATTGCTGGAGAACTGGATCTCAGTTGATATTTGAAATGATGAATGGGACATCCGATAGTAGTGATTGCGACAATGCTCTCAGCTATTTGTCGCGACACGAAGGATAAGATTGCTAAGATGATGGCAATGATGCTCTTGTTGTTACATATGAAAAGCTGACAGGTTGCATCATTACCGCCTACGGTCAGGTCTCACAAGCGACACAACATCGCGGACACCTTGGAAAGTATGCTACCCTTACTCGTTGTTGATTCGTTTCCAGTCTCTATGCCCGCACACTTTTTCCCCACTTTCTTCTCGATCTTCTCGATTACTCTGCACCTGATCCCTCACTGAAAGGCCCCAACTCACCACTAGCAAAAATAGAGATTCATAGGGCACAAACGCCATAGTTGTGCCCTTGACCACCGAAACCACGGCTCCGCCAAGCCTTAAACTTTGTGAACGTGCCTGTCCATTTTAAAATAAAGAGCACATTAAAAAAGCAGTAAGCCTTAAGAAAGGTAGGTTTAGAAGTTGAGATAATTTAGTTGAGTCACCGAGCTCAACCGGTTCGAACCGTTGGCCACTTTGAAAATTAAAATTTGGGGAACTCAAATATCAAAGTGGAGGCTCAATGCTCCAGTTGGCTATGATTCATTTAATTGCTGTACACTCCACAATGATAATGCGGAGAATGCGAGACTACTCCGTAGGTATCCTAGCCGGGTAAATTGCATCCATAGCACAAACATAATATCATGTCATATCATAAAGACATTATCCACGTTGATATGCGTCAGAACACCACCTCGGCAAACCTCCACTTTCTGCTACTGCTCTCAGGGTTCTTATCAAATACTCCAACTCCAGGTACGGGCTGATGATTACGAACGCCGTCGACCCCTGTCTGTTTTGTGAGGGCAGAGATCCGGGTGCGCTCCTGGTGAAAGATGAACCAGGTAAGATCGATATTCCAGCTTTCCATCGCCTGGATAGCATTGTTGACAGCTTCGACTTCTGGGTCTCGTTGGGAAGGGCCATTAGAGTCTTCTGTGGTGCTTCTTCGTATCCGTGTAGCGAAATAATAATCCGGCCCTGCAAACTTTGCTATCCAAGCGCCAAGGAACTCGCAAATCTCGTCTCCCATGTGGAGCGGGAGACGGACGTGCGTGAGGAGTGTGATGAATAGAGAAGTGAGGGCTCGCCAGAGGCTGTGGTGCGGTGTGAACGTACGAGCTCCAGCCGCCGTTGATGACGAAGTCGAGAGGCTGAGGCCGAGTGCCTGATCTAAGCCTCCCGGGGCTTCCCGTTTGACAACAGCGCCTTGTTGATCCTTCTGGTTGGAATAAGCCATTCTTTGCCGATGCTGCGCTCGACGTTCGATGACCTTGTCAGCATCTGCGGAGACCTTCTCCCACGCGCGGCGGTAGAGGCGCGCCCAGCGTGGAAATTCGGCTTCGATACGCGATGCCATGAAGTCGCCGGCGCCTTCGCACATAGTTGTGATAGCATTGCAAGCGGCAACAATGACAAAGGTCTCTTCTTTGATATCAGCTTCGTCCATGGTCTGCTTGGATTGTCTGTTAACAGCCGACGACGTGGTTGTCACGAGAGCGGTTGTAGAAGAGTCGGATGTGAAGGACGGAGGAAAGGTGATCCGCGAACTGACTGAAGGCCAAAGATCATTGATAAGTGGCAAGAAGCTGTTTTCATTTGGCGCAAGAATGGGAAGTGCTTGTGCGAGGATAGAGAGAAGGGATCGGCGAAGGAACGGTGATGGAGAAGAGAGGTGCGATGGTATAGACTTGACAATGTGTAGGAGAATCGTATGCGGTTTGCTGAGGGGCTTTTCAGCGTCCTCCGGTTCACGTGGTGGAGGCAGCGGCTCGTCTGATTCCCCTGCTTCGAGGGCATCAGGAAGAGAGTCTGTTTCATCTTTTGGCTGCTCAGGGCCATCGAGTTCCATCGTCCACGGTCGCTTTGGATGAGAAACCCTTTCACCGTCCGCCATTTCGAGCTCCTCATCTCGAACACGCTTGGCTCTCCGAGTCGCAAAGTCTTCGGCAAGTTGTGAGATGAGAAGATGCTTATATTGATTCTTCCGATGGTTGACAACGTCACTCTCCCCACCGCTGGTAATTGCCAGCAAAGACGGTCTTTTCACACCTTCTTCCACTATGGCCGCCAAGGTGGAGAAAAGTAGCTCAACGAGCTTAGGATACCCGTGATACATATCGAGTATACCGAAGATAGTGTCCACCAGGTCGTCTAGGTAAGGAATCAAGCGGGCGCCACATAGCTTGACCATCATAAGCAGGACCTGCGGCGGATAAGGCGACACGTCAAACGTATTGAGCTTCAGAGAAACCGAGTTAACGAGATAGTCCACATTTTCGATAATCATGGTGCTAGTATCAGGATAGTTGCAAGCTGCGGTAAGGATGTTAAGGCATGTCATGCTGTGAATCTGGAGATTTCTGTTGCTCGACGCCAGAAATTGCAGAACCGGGTACAATGCATCCATCAGCTCCGGTCGAAAGGCTTCTCCAAGCTGCTGAGCTTGCAGAGCGACTGCTTCCAACGCAAGTGCTGAGACACGCCAATCCCGGGGAGTTGAGGTAGGGTGCTCATTTAATATCGGCAAAGCGATATAGTATAGCTCTTCTATCACGCTCGAACGAGAAGGTGATAGTGACGAGGACTCGGTCTGGTCGAGAGATATAAAGTCTTCGAAACGGGAAGCAGGTCGGGGCGTACTCTTAAGGAAATTGAGAGCAAGCCAGAAAGGCGCGATGATAGAGTCGTCGGAAGAATAACGTAACCGACTCATTATTGAATGCGTAATTGCATCAGCAGAATCCGTATGATTAAGCCTCGTGATCATGGATTGAAGATCCACGAGAGTCTGCTGCTGGCTTCGACGATCTAAGAGCACTGGTGGGAAAGAGTGTGAATTTGTCTCTTGACGGAGTATACTGAGATTCGCACTGGCGTCCCCAGTAGAGCTCAGTGGCTGCGGAACGCTCGTGGCCGAGTTGATAACCGCCGCAACGCTGTCGCATAGTCCTGAAGCCATGTTGCTGTTGTGAATGTCGGAGCCAGACTGAATCTGAGACAGGATCTGGAACGTCGTCGAGATTTGTTTAATCGCCCTCTGCTTGGCTGTTTCGTCGTTGCTCTGCATAGTCCTCGGAAATGAGGTAATCCAGGTGTGCAGCGAATCTTTAAGAATATCTACGACATCAGGATAGGTTGTAGCAAGATGTTTCAGAGCAGAATATGCATCATTTGGTGTCTGATTTGAGTCGAGCTCGGAAAGAACGACGACTGTCTCGACCATCATAGGCAACGAGTCTTTCAGAGACTTCGGACACTGTTCGATGACCATCAGGCAGAGGTCTAGCAGAGCATTTTGGACTTCCGGTCGTTCATGGCGTCTTATTTGAATGACGTTTGCCAGAGCAATTTTGATTTGAGAAGCTGTGGCTTTCAGCCACGAGTCATCGAGCACAATTCTGTCGTCCGATGTCGACCGTCCTGCCGCTTTCCCTTGGCCGGACTTTACGGCACGGTCATTAAGGACAGTTCTCAGAGTCTCTGTTAATAATTTCAAGCACATCTGGAGAACACGGAAAGAACGGCGCATCTGTGTTGTTGGTTTCAGTGTTTTTGTCAATGCAGATACTGTTCGCGGCATAATACTGGCCAGCACAACTCGATCCGTAATGCGGGTATAGAGAGCTTGAAGAGCCGCCACAGAGGCTTTCTGAACATCATCAGAACAGCCGTCTGTGACTCCTTCGAGTAGAATATAAACAGTCTGGTCAATGATCGTTGCTGTTCCCACCTCATTGTAAATTTCCTGCTCCGCCACCGGTCCCTCTAGTGCTTTAAATATAGCAGATAGACACTTGATTCCTGCGACTGCTAACTCCTCCGACTGAGGCTTCGCTAGTCCTCCGGGTTCTTTGCTTTGGGTGGGATTACCGCCGACCAGTATAGTCAAAAGTATGATAAGTTGCTTCCCCATCTGGGGAGACAGATATTGTTTCCATCCCTTTTCGATAAGGATCCGCAGACAGTTCACGGCGACCTCGAGACATCGGAGAGTCAGTCTTTGCGTCTCGTTAAAGACGTGGGACAGCGGAAAGAATGCATATTCGGCGAGCTTTTCATCCAACGCATCTTGTTTGCCGAGCTCATTCAGAACCTCGTAAACAGCCTCGAGGGCTTTGAGGACATCGTTCGGAGTGTTTTGATGACCTCGAAACTTCAGGCCAACGTTGCTGAGCTCAACACAAGGCGGACGTAGCTTTAAGAAAGCGTCAGTAGAGAGTCCCACTAGGAATTTTAAGTCTTGATCGAAGACAATACCTTCCTGAAAGCTTCTTGCCGTTGGTTCTCCATGTGGCTATCGTCGAATCAAGCCTTTGCGAATTTTGGGTTTGCCATTTGGGTCACGCAAACTCCAGATCAAGGGCTATCAGTCCAGACACACATAACTCAACAAAGACAAGGGCAAAGCTTCGAAAGATGCAGAGTTCACTTGCGCGTGGTTCCCAAGTGGCTGCGGAGTAGGCGTATTCCCCCGCCTGGGCCCGCACTTTCTGCCAACGTTTGAAGGCGGTGAAAACAATTGAACTTTGCCCCTTTGGCACATACAGCCTGCCGTAGCTCCCCCCTACGTTCGCCGCCCTGGCCACCAACCATCAGCCTATCTTCCACAAGCGAGGTCATAGTGTTTGACTCTATGCTGACCCAGCTATGATAACATAGAACATAACATCAAGTGTTGCATATCAGGGGCCGATGAACTTTTAGAAGGCTATTTTTCCCCTCGCCAAAATACATTTCGAGGAACAGAGCTTAGGAGTCCCATCGGGGTAAAAACGGGAACAATAGAGGCAGTTGCGAGTTGAGAAAAAGGTATGTACAGATCCACTTACTGAACTGTTCTGAACGGGGGGTCATTTGATGTCTCATGGTTAAGCCGTCTCATCAAAGGCTTTAATTAGAGAAGTGCTCTTCTAACTGCAAAACTCTATGCAAACTGACAAATTTACGAAGTGATCTGCTCTCTAGAGCATTTTATCAGCAGAAGAGACATTAGAGTTAGCTGCAGAAATTCTGATTGTTTGCAAAACAGACCATTATTTGTCCTAACGTAGAAATTCATTATCCACACCACTGTTAGATCTCGCTGTCCCGATAATCTTCTTCCACAAGTCGTGCCTGTCTAACTTATTAGTACTGTTGTAATGGGAAACGCATTTCGATTCACCCTATTGTTCTTAACAGTATGGCAAAATCGATATGCAACACCAGTGACGGACTGCTTACGATATTACAACCGTGAAGGGAAGGGAAATGAATCCAGGAGCTAAAAGAAAGCCATGATTATCAAGTGTTAGGGCTAATGTGAGGATGAAGAAATAAGCAGAGATACGTCCCAACATGTTAGGTGTAGAGTACTACTATCATTGCTCATTTTGACAGTACAATCAAATGTAAAAAAGGTACTTCCTGTAAACTAGCTAAGCTGTGTCTGCATGTAAGATATTATTGTATCATCTCTATGGGTCTTTTTGTTGCCATGTAGAAAGCATCCTTTGTCTCCCTACTATAGTGTTATGTTGTAACAGAAAGGACAGGACAGCTCACACAGCTCAGATACCTCTGGTAGAGTTCACTTTCCATCTGGTACAGTACATACTCCATGCAGTCACTTAACTGATATGATAGACTTCTCCCAGAAGGCCAACCAATGGTTGCTAGGAAGGTAGGTACCGCGTCGCGTCGGGAGACTACCCCCTCCCCCAAGCAGGCTCAGTGTCCCTTATATTTCACTCACAACGTAACCTAGCAACAGTTCACCTACCAACAACCAAACTGACCAAACCACTACCTAGCTAGCTCCTGAAGCCAGCTAGGAGGCCCGGGTTTGAATCCGAGGCTGCGCGATGGGTGAAGCGGTGCGGTCATTACCAATATTCCTGATAACAGACCAGATGACTGTGGCCGGTAAAACCCCTGCCCGCCAAAAGAATAGGTGCGGGTTTTCGTAGCGCACCATGGCGTGGGCTTTTCTTATAATTTTTTATTGCTTCTATACAAATTATCCTCGTACAGTACAGGGTACATCTTGTTGTGAGAGCTGCAACCTCAAGCGGTGCTACCTGCTTTGCTCCTCCCTGCAGGCCGTACTACCGTAATGCTAGGAACCTTGATGGAATCTCAAAAGACTTATGATGCGGAAAATGTTCCCTTCAGGCATTCTTCTGCTGCACTTGACTCTGTACTATATATAGCACAGCATCATTGGCAGGTTGGTTCTCCATAGGTAGGTCCTAACTGCAGCATTGCAACGAAATCAGGCGCCTTAAAGAAAAGCAAACGCATAATGATACACCGAGGGACTGACCATAACTGCTCTGTGGGCGATCATGGATAAGGCCATGGAACGCGTTGAAGGTTAAATTAAACTCACATTCCGCCAACCCCGGAATTGGTCATGTGACGTGAGAGCTCAACGATTCAGGGTCCAAGACTCCAAGACCCCTAATCCGACAGATGCGGGAGACGGGGCCTGGTGCACTTTAAGTACACGGCCCATGCCATGATTTGATAGCGAAGGATCAAATTGCAATGGCTTCTGGTCTGAAACCACCACCGTACTCTGAAGTACCATTTACAGGATGGCATCATCGTGACGATGAAAGGACCAATCAATTCGGAATAAGGCGCAAGCCATTGTCCAGACCTTCAACGGCAGCAGGGCCTTCCTTTGAAGGCCAGGAGGTGGGAACGACATATGTCAGTCGGGATCCGGTAGACGCTGAAGCTGAGCGCCTCAAGAACATCAACCTGGGAAAGGCACCGCCAAACTTGGTGCCCCCCGTTCCTGACGTACGACCGAAGACACCTCCGCGTCCCAAAACTTCAGACAGCCGTCTAGAACCGCGGACAACTGCGTCAACTGCATCCACGGCAAGGTATCAACAGTCAGCTGGGAATTCCTCATCCTCGACGGCCAATTCGTCCCAGTCATCCTTCCAGTCATCAGCTCTATCCTTTGCCCAAAAGGCATATCGTGAAGCCCGCCATTTTGCTGGGGGTCTCATCCAACATCCCACCGAAAGCACTAAGCACTTTACCATTCTCCGACATTCTCATGGCCTAGTATTTTACCAAGGAACCAAAACGTCCGTTGCCATTACCATCTTGGGAGACCGACCGCTGCCTCCCGATCGCACAATCTGGCTGCAGAACAAAGGATGGACGGGCAAAACAGGAATGCGGGCTCGTACATTCTTTGGCTACACTGACGACTGGCTGAACGTAACCCCTACCATTGCCGTAGGAGCCGAACAGGTGAACAAAAGCGACGAGCGGGCATGGCAGCGGGATATTGCTACATTTCGCAAGAGAGGCCCTAGCCGCGTTCGGGAGAATCACAAACCTCTCGAAACAGCAGTGGTGCGGATTCCAGTCGAAGCCAGCGACGGGTATTATCAGCTCGTACTCTGCGAGGGAGACAAGAAGAAAGTACTCTGTCGCAGCCCGGTTTTCCGTGTCTTTTCATTGTCCATGGATCCCAGCTCCATCCGGGGCGCGAGTTTGAGTACGTTGCCGCTGGAACTGGGAGCCTGGCTCGTGGGTCAGGTCGCCTCGCTTGCGGTAGAAACTGTGACTGAAACTGCCACGACTGCGGTCGAGGCATACCTGCCGTCGTGGTTTATGCAAGAAGCTGTGTCTCTAGCTTATGATGTAAGTGGTGCGGGAGATAAGATCGATGAAAAGCTGGAGAAGGCGAATATGCGGTATGAACAAGCACGAGAGGCAATGTTCGCGAAAGCTGGCGGAGAGGAAGTAAATCTCGAGCGAGGTCCGACGGCTCCGTACCCGATTTGTTTTGTTGCCTGTTGTGAGCCTCACACGAGGGAATACGCTGGGCGGCCTGGTATGCCAACGATGAATTTATCTAAACTCCCTGACAACGTGCAGCATCGACTACATGGCTATTACTTTGGCTGGGTTCGGTCCGTTATTGAAAAGAGCAACAAGACAACGACTCCTGCGGATACAATGCCGTGGCACCAGGCTGTCATCTCAGCTTTAGACGTCGACGCTTCACAACTGACTCGTGTGAACATGGCTCGAGCAATCAAGAGAAGGATCTCAGTTCGCCTCCTCTGCGATCCTGACGATCCCACTCTAAACTCTACACGGATCGAGGTCCAGGTAATGGGCTTCATTCGTCCGGATGAGCCTGCCCAAGTCTCCAAAATGGAGAAGGGGATTCAAGCTGGCGATAACGCGGCTCTCGAAGCAGCCATGATCGTTGAAGCAAGCGATGCTGCTGTCGCACAAGGAACTTTGGACCACCCTGCTTGGTCCCCTGATGCGCAGTCTCATGAAGGAGGCCAGAATGGAGAGAGAGGGATTTTGGACAGGACAGTGGATGGTTTTACTAACATAAGAATGAAGGCAGATAATATGCCATTGCATAGACTTGGTGTCAGGACGGGCACAGATGAGCTCAAGGATAAGGCGATTGCGGTAAAGGGCTTTTACATTGTGAGGTAAAGTGGAGATTTTGAGATTACTGTTTAGTTTTGGTATATATATGTGGATTCGGACCTGTTTTAGTACAGTATATGTGAGTTTATGTATATAGGTAATCTGCCAGGATTTGGTTCACCTAGCTTCGCTATTGGAGGAAGAGTTCTTGATAATAATAATTCAATACTTAATACCAGATATAGGTCTTCAAGACTGAAAGGATGTTCCACAACCTGCTCATAACCAGTTTCCAAGACATTCAAAAGACACACGGGACAGGAAGGTTCGAGCACTGCCAGATGTGACGATCTGCCCCGATACGGCACGACAAACAATGATGCCAGGAAAGGAAGGTGCAGACTTATCCACAACGACTTCGGAGCAGCTTCTGAATGTCCGTGGATCGCCAACGATAATCATGCCTTGGCGATAAGAAGGAGAGGGGAAAGAAGATGAATTACATGCATGTTGCCTAGTGAGCGGCACCTTTCCTCTCGTATTCGGTAACCTAGCCGTGCGAAGATCATCCACACATGCGTGAGCTCAGCATAGAGTTGCTCGCCGTTTAAAAGTGAAATCGACATGTCAGTAAGAAAGTACTCTGTATATATAAAATTTACTACATCAACGATCTTAAGGCAGGTCTGAGAAACGGAAGACAGGGGCAAAGCATCAGCTAAAGGACTGTTCCGTGTGGGGTACAGGCGGCCTAAAATTTTATTACTCCCCCATCCAGAAGAGATCTTTTGAAAATCTGATGGGAGAGACGAGCATGATCGACATTATTTGATGGACAGCCACGTGGGTCGTTGCTAATGAAGAGGATCGTTGGTGGCCACTATTTGAACGGCGTCGGGAAAGACGTTTCATTGGGAGATGCGAATCTCGGAAATCCCTGGCTAATAGAGGGAACGCGGCTCAGCGATCTCGGGTAGCATTCAGACCCCTGCTATCAGCTCCCCAAAGGCTGTTTTTAGGGGAACAGAATGCAATTATACCATCCTTCTCCCCATGCACAACTATTTTGTCTTCACTTTTCTTTGTCCTACCGTACAGTACCGGGTAGCACCGGTCTTACCTTCCTCCTCCATGTGACAGCTGCGGCACACACCCGAGCGTACATCATTACCATACTTATCTCCCAGGCTACGGCCGTCGACAGGGAGCACCCGGCAAAACGGATTCTCAGCACCAGACGAGGTTCTTGATATCCCCAGCCCTAGCCATGTAGCGCTAGCTGTCGAATCGGTCGAAAGAATTAGTCATCGATATTGCGCTGTTACATGTGCTAGTTAAGCCTTTTGCGTGATGCATGTCCGCAAAGACAGTCGCTGGGCGAAGCCAAGGTCGGAGCCAAGTCTCAGGCACCGGGTTTGTGTGCGCTGGCGCAGTCTTCTCTTCCTGATCGGGCTGGCATACTTGATCTTCTACCACCTCCCCGCGCCCCCGGAGTGGAAGAATGATACCCGTGCAGATCGGCCGGCACCCGAGTACGACGTGGAATCTAGGCCGCGATTTCTGCACCGTTCGCGTTTTCGACAAGACCCAGATGTCGAATACGAGGCCAAATTAACGGATGCGTTGCAGCGCATAGAACACGACGCGCTTGCTGCTGCAGGTGGAAGGAAAGATGGGAACGAAACAATTTGGCAGATCATGCTGCGGAGAGATTCAAGGATTATCAATAGGAACCCGGACTCTGTGGAGTTTGAAGCACGGAACGCCGGCTGGGCATACTTTGTAAGTTTGGACAAGAACCATGTCATGTCTGGGCGCAAGTTGGTTTGGAAACCAGGAGCTAAATGAGATCTATATCACGCACAGTTGGTAACCCACGACTGGGCCAGAGATTTTATCACCAATACTCTCTCCTCAGTTCCTAATCTCATAGATCTCTATGACTCGTATCCGTCGGATGTACACCGCGCAGACCTGCTACGGTACCTCATCCTCTGGTACTACGGCGGCTACTATGCCGACATGGACGTGTTTCCGGCCCGTCCCATTAAATCCTGCCCCTCTCTAGCTCCTCTCTTTCATTCTGTTCCCTCAGACTCCGATGATAGCACCGAACGCCATGCACATCCCAACATCTCACTCGTCCTAGGCATCGAGATCGATGAGCCCTACGCCTCGCCTAAACTAATGCGAGCATGGCACTGGAGCAGAAGTTATGGCTTCATCCAGTACACCATGTATGCTCCGCAGCGCTTCAGTCCGCTGCTCAGAAGAGCAATTGTCCGCGTGCTGGCGCATACCAAGCGACACAACGATGAGAGCAGCTTCATCCGCGGTCCGCGGTACGAAGAAAAGACAACCCTGGAAGTCACAGGTCCGGGCGTCTTTACTGACGCAATTCTGGACGTGCTGTCTGAGACGTTGCCGTCCAACCATCCATTGATCAAGTCATCATTGGACGCAGATGCTGGCATAGGAGATCTCGTCTCCCCCTCCTCGGGCGAGATCCAAAAACGCGTGACATGGGCACCGTTCCATAGACTCAAGAAGAGTATCTGGGTCGATGCCTCGGAGGGGAAAGATATGGGCGGCTTGGCAGTACTGCCGATTAACGTGTGGGGAAATGGACAGAGGCATAGTGGAGCGGAGAATTACAATAGTGTTCACGCTTGCATCAACCACCGATTTGGGCGCTCTTGGAAGAAGGGATGGTGGGAATATTTGTTTGGTTGAACATGAGCAAAAGACTACGAGGCATTAGTACTAATTGTAAATCGTACCCAAGATGGGGTTCATGACCAGATATTAACGATATTATTATTCTGTCGTAACAATGATACGCTTCTACTGCCGTGGTTTCCAACTCATCGTTATCAGCGGGCACCTAAATCTACATGCCTGAATTTCCTTATATGGAAAACTTTCCCACCTACAGGGATCCCTCCGAGTCTGAATAGGTATCACTTGGTCCTGTATGCATGTACTGGACGGCAAAACGCCACAGGTGCAACTAAAAGAGATGATGATCAAAGACCCAGGATTGACTTAAGCTATCGCACGTGTCACTTATTTTCTTTAACTCTGTCAGCCCACCTGACCGATTGCTGTACGGAGTGGCTATTTAATCCTAGACTGTATGATAGGAGTTGCAGGAGATGGATCTGAGCCGCATCTTTCAACTTATGATAATGCTCCACAACAATCCAACTACAACAATAGAAGAACCATCGTCATTACGTAAAAAGATACCCAGCAGTCTCCATGAGATATGCAAGGAAAGAAAGGAAAAAAAACCCGACCAAAGAGAACATTATCTTTTCACATCCTGATCCGCACAGCCATGGGACATGATTAAGCTAAGCCGCAGAAATTATAGAACAATAATGCATTTGCGGGGAAGCAGTTGCCTCGGAAACACGAGGCTGATTTTTTTTTCTTTTTCCTTTTGGCCACCAAATGACTAGGTATACCCTGAAATACCATACGGAGTATCTCCGTGCTAAGGTAGGTGTAATTGCTGCAGGCACCCGACCCCGACTTGCTCTCACTCTCAGCCTCTCAGTCTCAGCCTCTTCAAACATGCTGCTAAGCCTTCTATGTTTGCCAGGGCAAAATAATTAGCCTGAATCTGAAAAAAAGCGCCTTGCCTTCTGCAAATTGCAATACTGTACATGCATGCCACTGCTGACATCCTTTTTCCTTTTGCTCCGGACCTTCAGGCCCCCCAAGTCGATGGTCTCGCAGGTACATTACCACGCGCAGCGAGGCTGGAATTAGACGGCTACCGACCTGACGGAGGGCGCGGAGGTGTAGGATCTGTGTGCTACTGTAGTACCGCTAACAGATTCAGGGTTCTTGGCAGAGAGCCATGCTCTTTGGGGGCCAAAAATCGCCCAAAGCTGGCTTGGCAATTGAAGCTACTAACGACCTAGGTGGATACATTCCGCTCTCCATTGATCCACTGCAGCTCTTTGATTACAAGAGTAGGCTGTTCACTCTCTAAGCGACTCTGATGCTTCAGTATAAGTCACCAATTGATCACTTTTTCTTAGCCCTACCTGGCCTAGCGCGGTGAGTTCCCGGGGTTGTGTGCTTAGTGAGGCTCAACTTGATGACAATAAGCTTAGGATGGAGGATCTCAAAGAGAACCGCCTACCCAGTTAATGCTTACTCCGTACAAGTATGCGACTCCCATCAGGTTCCTGCTACACTTTAGCGGCTGACTACGCCGCATAAGGGATATCTTTGATTGTAGGCAGCAGGGCCCAGATGTTGGGCATAGTGAATATTATATAAGAGGGAGATTGCTCTGGAGATTCACTGGGTGCTCCCTCTGTTTTGACGAGCTGTCGGAGTGGGCAGGCTGTTGAATACTTCATACATACCTCTTACCTCCTACCTAATACCCCATACTTCAAGATCCCTACCCGGTCCTCTGATAGAAGTTATCCACTGTTCTGTCCGCTACCTCATCACCATGCGCAATACCCTCCTTCTCCTTCTCACCCTCCTCGGCCTCATCGCCACTCGCGGCGCCCTAGCCGGGACCCCTTCCTCCTACAACGACTGGGTGAACAGCCTCCCGTCCTGCGCGCGGTCATGCTACAAGACACTCTTCGACGAAACGGTCAAGTCCCAATGCGGGGACGTCGCGTCCAGCACCAAGGCCAGCGACATCAACTGCCTCTGCACCGCGAGCGGCGGGGACGTCAAAAAGGCCGAGGAGGATGGCGGGAACTGCATGCTCGACAACTGCGGCTCGAAGACCCTGGACGCCGCGGAGGACATCACCGGGAAGCTGGATGACTTTATCGACATGTGCAAGAAGGCCTATGATGACTTGAACAAGGGAACCTCGAACGGGTCCAACGGCGGTAAGTTCCCTTCACATTCCGTCTATTATCTATTATCTTGACAGCTCGTCGTCCTGTTTATGTCTGTTCACCTGAAATACCTTGCTTGATTGATTTCTGATCTCTATTTTCGCTGTTGCAGCTTTTCCGAACGCCGCAAAGGCGTCGATGGAGTCCGCCGTTCTGGTCCTGTTCAGCATGCTGTTTGCCTTTTGAGCTATAGAATATGGTGTTGGCTTCGGAATTCTCTGCAAAATGTCCATAGTTTCATTCGGTTCAAAATTGTCATGGCAAGGTCATGGATTCGGCTGCATGTGTGTATCAACATGGATGGCTTATGGGGTGCATGTTGCGATGGGTTTTCCAATGAAACTGCCATAATGACTCGGAATATAATGACAATATTGCAACGTCTCACGCTGGACAGTCCTCTCAAATTAGGTGTTGTAGCTACATCGCAATGCGAACGACTTCCTCTTCTGGATACATTGGTCACGTGATACGATTAAACGCGCGCGTCGTCACGTCGCGTTCCAGTGCCACGACCGGCGGCGCTGCCTGCGATAGACTCGCTCAGCGTGCGGCTGCTGCCTCAGCTTCAGCGTCCTCCTCGCGATGCTAACTTGTCGTATTTAATCTGTCCTGTTGCCCCTTCCATCTCTTTTTTATGGCCTCTACCTGCGTCACTCTGCAGTTTTGACGCTGGCTCTGTTCTCGAGCTCTATGCTCGCTCTCCGCATCCCGGCGCGAGTCTCGTCTCTATCATATTGCAAGATCCCCGCTGCCCTTTATGGTACCCGAGGCCGAAATCTTCGAGCCGTTCAAATTGCATCCCTGAGTGTTCAGCGGAATTCGCTCGTTACTTCGGCTTGGGTATATGTAAGGCCAGTCAATTCAAAGCTAGCAGAAACCCTTCGAGGGCAAACGAGGACCGCGTCCGGAGAGATTCCCCTGCCGTTGTTGATATCATCTTCTTTAACAATGGCTGAGAAGAAGGGCGGGAGGCAAGCTACGCTGGGGTATGTTAGAGATCCTCAATTGACGCTCGGGTGCGTTGTCTGCGTGCCGGAAGTAATCGACGGATCTATAAGATTCGCTCTGCATCAGTAACTAGTTTTTTTAACTAACTTGTTATATTTTGTGATATAGGAAGTTTTTCAGTTCGGGGGCAGGATCAGCATCGAAGGAGGCGCCTAAGAGGCAGACGACGCTCTCGTTCTCGGATGGAAACAAGAGGAAAGGGAAAGGTGGGACTGCTGCCAAGGATGAAGCGCGAGAGGAGTCTGAAGCCATTTCCAAACCAGATGTAGAGGAAAAAGAAGCCAACAATGCCAAAGTCGAGGATGATGCCGAAGTCGTTTCCGAAGACGTCAAGTCTGCCAATGGAGAGAGGACACCGAAGAGGGCAAAGAGTGTCGAAGCCGAAGAGAGCGATGAATCCGACATCCAACCTGTGACCAAGAGGCGGAGAAAGAATCCAGAGGCTGAAAAGCCTCGTGTCTCTAGAAAGGCCTCATCACCTGTTAAGGAGACTCCACCGCCGGTCAAAGAGACGAGCCCAAAGGTCTCAGCTGCCAAGCCTGTCATAAAGAAAGCCTCTGGCGAGGAGACCCCTGAGGAGGAAGATGCTACTTCGGAAGTTGACGAGGAGGAGAGGCAGTCCGCGAGCGAGGACGAGGAAGACGAGAAGCCTCAGCTGAAGAAGAAGACGCTCGAGAAGGTGCAGGCCACGTTGAAAGGGAGCGGTAACGATCCCTACCCGGACTGGAAGCCGGGTGAACCGGTCCCCTATGCCGCGCTCTGCACGACGTTCTCCCTGATCGAGATGACCACGAAGCGCCTGGCTATCCTGTCTCATTGTTCTCTCTTCCTCCGGCAAGTTCTTCGACTTACTCCGGAAGATCTTCTGCCGACTGTGCAGCTCATGATCAACAAGCTAGCTGCGGATTACGCAGGCATCGAACTCGGAATTGGAGAGTCGTTGATCATGAAGGCCATCGGCGAGAGCACCGGACGAAGTCTGGCCGTCATCAAGGCGGACCATCATGAGATTGGCGACCTGGGATTGGTAGCTGCGAAGAGCAGGTTGAACCAGCCTACGATGTTCAAACCGAAGCCATTAACCGTGAGAGGTGTGCATGAAGGCCTCCTCGCCATCGCCAAGGTTCAGGGGCAAGGTGCTCAGGAGAAAAAGATCGCCGGTATTAAGAAACTTCTGTCAGCAGCTGACGCTGCTACAGCCGGCAAAGGGAGCAAGGGAATTGACATCACAAAGAATAAAGGCGGTGCCAGCGAAGCCAAGTACATCGTCAGATTCCTGGAAGGGAAACTGAGGTTAGGCTTGGCCGAGAAGACCGTGCTTGTCGCTCTCGCACAGGCAATGGTCGCGCACGAAGCAGCTCTCAAGGGGGAGAAGGTCCCGAGCGCTGAGAAGCTGGCAGAGGGCGAAGCTATACTCAAGACGGTCTTCAGTGAGCTTCCTTCCTACGAAGTCATTATCCCAGCGATGCTCAAGCACGGCATCTTCAACCTTCGCGAGGTCTGCAAGCTGCAACCAGGAGTCCCCCTCAAGCCCATGCTTGCCAAACCCACCAAGTCCATCACGGAGGTTCTTGACCGTTTCGAGGGCAAGGACTTTACGTGCGAGTACAAGTACGACGGCGAGAGAGCACAGATCCATTACGTCGCACCGGACTCCATCCATCAATACCCCAGCGCGACGACAACGTTGCAGAAGGACGGCGAAGGGCTGTGTGCGATCTTCTCGCGGAATTCCGAGGACCTCTCGAAGAAGTACCCCGACATCGTTGCCAAGCTAGAAAATTGGATCATGCCGGGTGTCAAGAGCTTCGTCCTGGACTGCGAGACTGTTGCCTGGGACGTGGAGAACAAGAAGGTCCTCCCGTTCCAACAGCTGATGACCCGAAAGCGCAAAGATGTCAAGGCCGAAGATGTCAAGGTCAAGGTCTGCGTGTTTGCGTTCGACCTGCTGTTCTTGAACGGCGAGGTAAGTCTAACTTCCTCTTTTCCCCCTTTTTCTTTTGAACCGAAACCTCGGTCTTGATCATCAATACTGACGAAACCGCCAGCCGACTGTCAAGAAAACACTACGGGAGCGCCGCCAGCTACTGCACAGCTCGTTCAAGCCCGTCGAGGGCGAGTTCGCGTTCGCGCAGTATGGAAACACCAACGACCTGGACGAGATCCAGAACCTGCTCGACGAGAGCGTCAAAGCCGGGTGTGAGGGCCTGATGGTGAAGATGCTGGACACGGAGGAGAGCGGCTACGAGCCGAGCAAGCGCAGCCGTAACTGGCTGAAGGTATATCCATCCATCCCATCTCTACGACAACATCATCGTCCACACAAAAATCTAACGGTTCACAGGTCAAAAAAGACTACCTCGCCGGCCTCGGCGACTCGCTCGACCTCGTCGTCCTGGGCGCCTACTACGGCAAGGGCAAGCGCACCTCCGTGTACGGCGCCTTCCTCCTCGCCGCCTACAACCCCTCGACCGAGCAGTACGAGACCGTCTGCAACATCGGCACGGGATTCTCCGACGCCCTCCTCGAGGACCTCCACAGGCAACTCTCCCCGCTCGTCATCGACAAGCCGAAACCCTACTACGCTCACTCCGCCGTCCCCAAGGACCAGCCGGACGTGTGGTTCGAGCCCCGCCTCGTCTGGGAGGTGAAAGCCGCGGACCTGACGCTCAGCCCGCGGTACAAGGCCGCGGCGGACGAGTTCGTCGGCACCGCGGGCGGCGGTGGGAAGGGCATCTCGCTGCGGTTCCCGCGGTTCATCAAGGCCCGGGAGGATAAGAAGCCCGAGCAAGCGACGACGACGCGCACGGTGGCGGAGATGTACCGCCGGCAGGAGGTGGTGGCCAAGGAGAACGCGGCCAAGGGGGGTGTGGATGACGATTGGGAGTATTAAATATAGTCTTAGTCCTCTCTGTCTGTCTGTCTGGTTGGCTGTATATGTAGGATAGTTCGGATGAGAGTTATCTGAGTGTGTCATGTTATATCATGATTATCGTTATTATCGGTATCATGAGTCAGTCGAGTCAGTCAAGCCAAAGTCAAAAAGACATGTCATGTCATGTCATGTCATGTTAGGTAGGTAGGTAGGTAGGTAGGCTACGGATCCTACTGTACTGCACGAAGCACTGTACACGCCAGTGGCTGGTTTAACTAACGGTGGTTATTTATCGATCTATGTCCATCTTCTCAAATGACTTCCTCCCTCGGACTTTTTCTTCATCTTATCTATATATATGCATGACAGATATATATATATATATATATATATATATATATTGGGGGGAAAGCAAGAAGGGAAGCAGTAGTGATCTCAATACATGTATACCCTCCCTGTCTGATATGATATATCTTGCCTAATCTCGCCTTACCCTATCTATCCATCAGATTGGACTAGGGCTTCCTTCCTCAGCCTCATCATTGTAACGACAGGCCTAGATGACTAGACCAAAGGGGGTTGTTTGGTTTATCTTGGAGACAAGAAACAAGGGGGTGAGCAATATAATAGTGAGAATAAGCCTGTGTTACTAGCAATGCCTATATGCCAGGTTGCTATGTGAGTCGACCACGAGGGTTGAAATCTGTCTGAAAGGAGCGTCATTGTATACATGCCTGTCTGCCCTGGATCAGTGGATCAGTGGGAGTTCTGAACTGATCCTCTGATCCCCAGATCAGTTGGATCGGTATGCCAAGAGTTCGATTGCAATGAGCCAGTCATGTGATAGTCATTCCCTTGGAATAAAGTAATTCCATGACTCCGGTGCTGCCTCATAACAATCATCCTCGGGTAGTTAATTAATTAATTAATTAGTCACCTATGTAAATTCATTTTTCTTGAAAAGGGAAAACTCATTTGGGGTTTTGCTATTGAAGTGAACTTCTATTGTATATATTATTGTATATATATATACATAGAAACACAGTAATATTGCTATTGCATGTATTGCGTTACAGTATATAGTGTCACATTTCCATTTCCTTTTTCTGTATCATCTCATCCATTTGACTCTGATTCTGATTCAATCCCAAAATTAAGTAAGTAAGAGGCGTTTTATTTATTTTTTTAAACACCTCTTTCTGTTGTTGCCAGTGTTGATTATAATTTATTGTATCCCCCTTCCCTTGCTTCCTATATGGGTCCTTTCCACACGCCTCAGACCACAGACCACACACCGCAGACGCCGGGCACCTTGCCAAGTATGTAAGTATGAATGTGAATATTAAAAAAAAATCGCCATGAAAGCGACAGAAAAGACGAAGAAGAGATCAGATCAGAATCCAGGCTCCTAATGTCACAGTGAAACAAAAGCAAAAAAAAGCAATCATAGTGTAGCAAGCAATAAACACCGGACAATGGTTTGAAAATCTTGGATATCCGCCCCGCCCCTGGGTTGTATTAACAAACAAAACAAGCAGAAACATAAAAGAACAAGCAATGAGGAGAGTTCTAAGATTTCTTAATTTTCACTCCTCATATTTCCTCTTCACCCCGCTCCCATTCATCTGATTTTGATGTTGTTGTTGTTGTTGTTGACGGGACAGCTGATGAGAAGAGTGGGAAGAAGAATGATGGTACCCCGGACCAGCACCGGCAGCGGCGGCGGCAGCGGCGGCGGCCCTCCGTCTCCGCTCCTCCTCCTCCTGCTGCTGCTGCGCCAGCGCCTGCCTTCGCTTCCACGCGGCCTTGATGGCGGGCGCGGCGCGGATGAGGTCCTCCTCCGTCACGCGGTCCCGGATGCTCTCGAGCACCTTCTCGACGGTGGAGATGTGGTTGGCGTCGACCTTGTCGTCGCGGAAGCGGAGGAAGCGCCACCGCTTCTGGTCGTCCTGGTAGCACTCGACGATGGTGTCGTCGAGCGGGCGGTTCATGGCTTTCAGCTTCTCCCACTCCTCCGGGGTGACGTACATGGTGCCGAAGGGGCGGTAGTCGCCCGCGTTGTAGAGGACGAAGAGGTGGAAGATGGGGATGGTGTCGTAATCCGGATACGGTTCGTGGATGCCCTCGGCCTCGTCGTCCGTGTCGGGTTCGAGGAGGGGGAACTCGAGGCGCATGCGGAAGTCGATGGTGTTCTCCTCCGGGGGCTTCCACTTGAGGATGTGCTCGTCGGTGCCGATCTTGTAGGGGGTGCTGCGGCAGGTGAAGATGAGGCCGTCGTTGCCGTGGATCTTCTTGACCTTGGGGATGATCTCGCGGAACATCATCTCGATGCCGTAGCTGAACTGGGTCGACTTGTCCTCGACGGCGAAGATGCGGTGCTGCTTCTCCTCGGGGAACTTGTTGTACATGGCGTTGTAGGGCTTCAGGACCTTCTCCTTGAAGTAGGCCAGGCGCTTGTCGAGCGTGCGGTGCATCAGGCTCTGCCCGTCCAGCACCATGCAGTCGAAGACGAGGTACTTGAGCTGCGACGTGCCGTCCTCGTACGTGTCGTAGACGAGCTCGCCGTCCACGAGCGTGTCGACGTGGAACGAGCGGAAGGTCTCGTCGTCGGGCATGGGGAAGTGCAGGCCGGGCACATAGCGGTAGTCGTTCTTGCGGTCGATCAGGTAGTGGATCTCGGGCGTGCCCGAGTCCGGGTCCCCCCGCGCAAAGTACATGAGGCACCGGACGCCGTCCGTCTTCTCGCACACGTAGTAGTCCTCGCGCTGCAGCTCGAGCAGGTGCCGCGACGCGAAGCTGACGGGCTGCGCGCCGGGGAAGCCCAGGCTGGTGCGGCCCAGCAGCTGCGCGACCTCCCGCCGGAACTGGTCCGCCAGCTGCGGCTCCGCCTTGATCCCAATCGCATCGAGGTCGGGGACGGGGTGGCCCATGGTGTGGACGTGGGAGACGGTGTGTCAGACGGTATCAGACGGAGCGACGGCCGCGAGGGCAGAGCAGATGGCAGCGCATGAACGAGAGAGGGCGTCCCGGGTCCGGTCCGCAGGCGCAAAGGGAGCTCGGTTCCGAGTCGAGAGATCGAACGCGCGCCAGATGCAGAAGCACGGCGGAGAGGCGCGCGGGGGCGTTCTCGCAGACGGGAAGAGCTGGGACTCCCCAGGGGGGATCGAGGGGGAACGAAGACACTGCGAATGTGCGCAGACGTCGGAGCGGTGGCGCCATGAGATGTTGAAAGGAAGAGACGCGGAGTCGCGGCCTGAGGCAACAACCGCGGCTGCCTCCGCTCCGCCCAGCGACTCCATAGTCCATCCTCGCAGAGCAGAGAGCAGAACTCAGCACTTAAGAATATCGCGACACGGCCCAGGAACACAGTCCTCGCAGCAAAGTACTTGTTGGTCCGGGACACGTCGTACAGTACACTCCGCTAGCAGTCCGTAATCCGACAATACACACGATCAAGCGGCATAGCGGAAGCGGAACCTCCAGTTCCAGCGGGATCGATTAAGTACAATGTGATACGTACATATACATACACGCAAATCTCTCCAGTGTACACGGGGTATCATCATATCGTGTCCAGTAGGAGCGTTCCCAAAAACCCTCAACGCCATCTCCCCGTCCTGACGCCCTGACTCCCATGATCTCCGAAACCCAAGCCCCAGGGAGAAAAAGCAGCACGCGCAGTTTACCAGCAACTCAATCGATGGTGGAACAAGCCGATGCATATGTTCTTCACGAGCCTGCGGCGACAGCGGTCTTCTTCGCAGGGGTAGGCTGCGCCGACGGGCGGGCCTGACCGCCGCTGCCCTGCGGCGGCACGGAGGGCTTCTTCGCCGGACCGTCCGTGGTGGCCGGCACCTCCGGGGCGGTCGCCGAGACGGGGGACGTCAGGGCGGTGCTGTCAGCCGACGGCGGCTGGAAGAGATGCCGTCCAGGCTGCTGGGCGCTGGGATCGCCGGTGGTGGAGAAAAGCCCGCCGCCGCGGGGGCCGCCCAGGGCGTGGGCGAGCATCTCCTTCATCCGCACGTACTGGTACTTCTTCCGCGTCTGGATCAGCGTGTGCGTGGCGAGGGGCTGAGGGCGCGAGCGCGCGATGGCGGCCATGACCGCTTCCTTCTCCTCGTCCGAGTCCACGGGGCCGTTGTTGTCGTAGTCGTCCTGGAGCGGGGCATTGGCGTCGATGGCCGCTTCTGCAACGTCGAGTTAGCGCTTGCATGCAATGAATGGTGAACGTGGGTGAATGATGACTTACTTTGCTGCCGCGCCTGGTTCTTCTTCTGGTACGCCTGCAGCAGCATATCGTACGGCAGCGAGCGTCCCGGCACCGCACGCTTCGCGCCCATCGAGTGGCTCTTGCAGGTCAGGGACCGGGCACACTGCGCGCCGTTGGGCAGCGTGACGCCGCACTGCTTCTCGACGTCGACGGGGCCCTTGGGCTTGGGGACCTTGGGCTTGGGCTCCTCCTTTTTCTTCTTCTTCTTGGGCTCCCCCCTGTCGCCCTTGTCCTCCTCGCCGTCCGCCTTGCGCTTCTTGCCCTTCTTGGGCCCGTCGCCGTCGGCCATGCCCTTGACGGCGCTCTTCTTGGCGCTCTTCTGCCCCTTCATCGCGTCCTCCCCGTCGGCCTTGTCGCCGCCGTTGACGGCGGCCGAAGCATCGTCGACGGCCTTGCCGTCCTCACCGACACCGTCTTTGCTGCCGTCCGAGGCCTTCTCCTTGGCGCGGTTCGCGGCGTCGCGGGCCTCCTTCTTCTTGCGCGCCTTCTCCTGCTTCGCCCTGAGGCAGCCGCGGATGTGCTCCGCGGCGGCCTGCTTCAGCACGGGCCGCTTGCAGTGCTTGCAGATGACCGTCTCGAGCTGGTCCTCCCGGGGGTTCCCCGTGGGGAAGGCGGCCATGGTCTTCTCGTCCATCTCGGGCAGGATGGGGGAGGAGTCGGGCGAGCTTGGGACGGCATCTTTGCTGTCTGCTTGTTGGGACGAAAAGAAATCAAAGGAACTCCGATCAGCGAACTGCTCTGGCAAGAGAGATGCCGGTGAGATCGCCTACCAGACTGGTCCGGCTTCTTCCCCTTGGCGCTCTTCCCGGCCGTCTTCTTCAGCTTGATCTTGCCGGGCTTCATGTCCTTCTCCGAGTACTTGTATCCAGAGGCATCGACGAGGCTGCCCGAGCTGGAGGCGACGGAGGAAGCTGTCAGCAGGAGCTGGAGATTAGCATCGGTCGTCCTTGAACATCCGATCGATGGAGCATGATGCATCCGTCTGATCTACCACCACGTACCTCTCCCCGTTGCACCGTTGGAAGCCATGGCGACAGAAGGGACGGTCCTCTCTCTCTCCAGCCACAGGGACGATGAAGATGGAAAAAAAGAAAAAAAAAAACCCCCAA
>JGI26058J51888_1000396_pt1 | contig 25946 bp, 13 predicted proteins | sample HigsolmetaSP110D_FD_51888 | JGI IMG/M metagenome (IMG submission 51888) | reverse complement strand
GGGGGGGGGGGGGGGGAGGGAGACTGGTTCTTCCTCCTCATTGTCATCATCAATACTGTAAGTACAGTTAGTACTGGTAATAACCAATTGCAACCATTGTGATCCCTTTGTTGGCGAGAATTGCTCCTACTGGGGCCAACCTCCGCGTCGTCGCCGGCGTTCCCTCCGTTTCTTCCGCCATTACCCCCGTTTCCAGGGTCCTTGGCTCTATGTCCATGAACGGAGCCCTCGTTGCCATTGCCCTCCTGGTTTCTGTCGTTTCCCCGTTCTCAGGGGGTCGGGGTTGGAAATCGATCCATGCCCCATCCCGATGCGTGTATATTATCTCTGCATCGGGCCCGACCAAATGTTTGAATCAGTACCACTCAATTTGGTCATAGTCCCTATGTATTATCTCGCACTTTGTGTTTTGTTGCTCTGCGCTCGGGGCACTGCACTTGCTCTGTATACGAAAAATCTTTGTCGGCACTTTATTTTCATAAGAAAAATAGCAGTCAGGAACTGTGCTACGTTCATCAAAGACGCCATCCTCACCTGCAGTTCTGCTTACATTTTGGATATAGAGAGGTGGAAACCGAGCGCGGCCCCGTGATATAATGGCGGCTTATATTCATCCTCTGACGAATTGAGGGCCCCAGACCCATCCATTAAGTACTAGTAACTTATATAGCTGATCAGAGCAACCATCAAAGGAATATCAATATCAAATCGGAGAGGAGTGAGAATATCCATGCCGTAAGATGGGGGAAGAGAAAAATACAGAGCGAGAGAATAAAAAGAATTAGTACTTATAGGACGGACGATCCCGGGTACGGTCTTTCCAGGAAGGCGCAATGGAACCTCAAGTCCGACCGTTCCTCTCATGTCCGAACCCGCATTTGAATGTGCAAACATCTCATCTCCACTGGCAACTGCGATAATCAATTTTTTTTCTCGCGGACTACTCTCCATATCCAATTTCATTATCTCATCTCAATTTCCAAAGCCAGTGGTTATAAGTTTGTATGTATAAATGGATGTACAGTACATACAGTATAAGATGTAATAGCATATCTAAGAAAGACACCTATAGACTCCCTCCCCGCTGGCCCTGGCATTCAGTCAGGAAAAAAAATCAAGTCTCCGCTGCAGCGATTTTAAACAGGGATGTCAGACTATCACAAGTGAAGAGTTTTCGGCTTTCACCGCTTGCGGTGGTGAAGGAGTAGGCACATCATCCTGCATTTTTGCGTATTTTGCTATTAACCATGTCCGATAGCACGCAATCGCGATTCTAGAAATCATGATTTAGCCGTGTTTCCGGTAGATATGTTATAACTCTATAGAAGGCGTAAACGTAAGATTTGCAGACGAGCATAATTTGTAGAAACTTCAACTAAGCGCTGATATGTCCTGTAGATGTAACAAGTATGCTGAAATTTGAGCAACAGATCATCTAGGTCCAAGAAAGTGACATCCATGCTCTGAGTGAATGGCCAGATGTCGTGAAGGGAGAAAGTACTCGTAACGAATGTAAGTACATACATGTACTATGCGCGTCACTTTCAAGAAACAGATACCTACTGATCTCTGGGATTCTACCGGCTTGACAAAGTAGAAGACGTTTTCTTTTATATACAGACGTTCTTGGGTCGAGTACGCATCAATCGGTAGATACAGTACGATGTCCACTGGATTAGAGTAGTAGATGTCGTCCTGTATACAAAATACTCCGTAGAATGGCGACTGATCCTTTGGCAACTCTATAGCTATGAACTATGCACTGTACTGCGTACTTGCATGTACCTAGATAGATAGAGTGATACCATCTAATATGAGCTGTTTTCTCCAACAGCGCTATTCAAATAGTATCTGGGGAAGTTGTGTCTTTTTTTCTTTGTGGATAATTCTGGATCTATGGATTTTGGTGCCTACTTCCCGTCGGGGTCTTGGGCAAATAGACGAAAAGCCTTGGGCATACGCTTTCGAATCTTCAGCACTGACTTCGTCATAGATTACGTACTGACTGACAGAATTATGAGTCTTTTAACGTCTTCAACGTCTCTCCTACCATAAACACACCTTTTCATAAAGGCCAAAGATGAATGTCACAGAGATGAGTCTTTGAATCGGTACCTTGCATCTCTGAGCGAGAAGCCCCATCAAAAGTAATATACAGCTACAAAGCAAAATACAAGTCCCTCCAAATCAACCACAATGTCATCAGGTTACGCATTCCAGCGGGACGGGCGGTACTGGAGTTCGGTGCTTGTTGGTCAAACAGCTCGGCACGCTCAACGCGTTTCCCGGTATATATGGGTATCCGATCCGGGAGAGACTCGGGAAGCACCTCCGTCTGGTCAGTCTGCGCGCTGCGTTGGAGCTTGCGATCAGGGTCCATGGAAGCAAGCAGGAGATGGAGAAGACTGCCAGGGCACGTCGCGAGGAAGCCGGGAAGAGGTATAGAAGGGCTCTCGCGAAGTGGAACGAACGGATAGATTTAATAGCTGCTCGTGCTCGCGAGAGGAACAGCAGTCGAGTGGGCAAGCGGATGAAAGGCTAGCCTGATCCTCCCGCGGGCACACGGCGTGATGCCATTCTCCGCCGAGATGTTCGACCGCTGGCGCTTCATGGGGCGACGGCGTTTCCCTTCTGGGACGCACGCCGACAGAGCCTGGAGGTTGGGATCTACTGCAGCGTGGGCGCGTTTGCGCCTGGTTCGGTTTACCTCTGGCCGGACGATGCAGAGACTCACAGCCACCGCGCGTACGTGATGGCTGAGATTGTGCGGCATTTTCTCGAGTGCGAGGCGTTGCGGATGGAGGAGGAGAATAATGCCCGGTGGAAACACTCCAAGGTTCGGTTCTCCAGCCGGCCGCTGAGTCCGATTCCCGACGGGAAGGAGTTCCTTGTCGATGAGAATGGGCAGGTTGTGTTCGAGTCGGCAAGTAAAGGGCGTAAACGACGCTGAGCATTCATATCTGATAAAGTGACTTCTGTAAGTTTCTACTATATAATCGTATAGGGGCGATCTATAAAGCTTCTGCGAAGGGAAGTTATCCAGAGGCTGCCGACTAGTACCTACCATCTACTACACGTTCTGTCTTATGATGTGATAGAAAACGTCTCTACATAGCAATATCAAGAATATCCATAGCTAAAGACATATCTCTCCTAATCTCATCCCCAAATCTGGTCTAAACAGACCCTGGTACACTCCAGTAAGTAGGCAGCCTAGCCACCTGCACAAAACCTCCACAATTGAATATCCCATTCTTCTCATGTCTCTTCCTTAGCAGCCTCTTGACAGAGAGCCAGCAACCCACTGCTTCCATCCACAAACAACCGGCACCCCACCTACCAGGTACCTATCCCTCATCCGTACAGTACAGAGTACCCAAATAGGACATACGCAGTTATGCACCATGACATCACCGCTCACATGACCTTCCCGACACCTGACCCCTGAGCTAAGCCCAACGCGGCAGCCTTCCAGAAGGGCATCTCCGAACGCCAGCTGATCCATCTTCGAGCCAGCATGGCTTCTCTGCTGTGCTGCGCCTCACCTGATCCACAGACCAGCGCCGTGGAGTCATACAGTAGTAGCCATGCAGGCGCTGCATATGCACGGTGAGCAGAGGCTGTGACGATGACAATAATCCTCCGCGGATGTCACGTCCACGGGGCTGTCTGTCAGGTACAAACCTTGTTGGGGAGTGCGGGTGTGGCACCGGCAGGCGCAGTTCGTCAGGACCTGAAGGGGCTTAGGCAGAGTGTACTGATTTGATGGCCAATCCGATAATTGGAATTCATCGATCAATCGGATCAGTCGATCACTCGACGCGGGCGCCTCGAGTTCGGGGCGTCGGGCGTCCGTTTTGGAGTCTCTATACGGAGTCTCCATAATACCACTAGCACTACTCCATAGTTCCCCAGGTACCTACCACTACCCCGTACTATTGATTTCCGCCTCACTTCCAAGACTCCAACCAACGCCTAAATCATGCGTGACATCCCCACTGCACGCATGGCCCCACCCAAATTCTAGTATGGAAAGGAGAGACGGTTCTAATAGACAGCACTGCGGGCTGCGGGAGTGTAGAAGGGAAAGTTGCAATGCTGGGGAGAGGTTCATAAGAGGGTGAAGGTCTTGGTGGAGTGCAAGGTGGAGGGTGTCGCCCGAAGAACCACGAGCGGAACCCCCCCGTGGAGATGTCGGTCCACCCGCCTTTCCGCCTCCGCGTCCGCTGCGCCCCGCGGGTCCGCCCGGGCGCCGCTGGCTCGACAACCTCGACTTGACAAGGACAAGGACGGGGTCGGGACGGAACGGGTCGGGTCGGGTCCTAATTATGGATAACTGCTAGTGCCACAGTCCCGCTACCGTGTCCGGAGTAGCATTCATTCGTTCATTCTTGGACGGAGGACACGATACCACAACGGCATCACTCAGCTCTACTGCACTCCATTACGTGATTCATGAGTTTCATTTCCAAGGCAAGAGGAGAATCTGGATCTGAAACACACCTTTCCCATTCGGTTTATTCTAGAATTCAATTCCTGCTGTAGTATAGCCTAAAACTGGAAGGCTTGCTTTGCATCTGCATCTGCATTTACAGTTGCAGTTGCACTTTGCATAGGGCTGCAGCAACGCCCGAAGCAGCTAAGCAGCTAAGCAGACCTTCATGCACTGCCGGTGGGACATGCATGTCTAGGTATCCAAGTCCATGGCCCTTCCCTGTCCATGTCCATGTCCACGTCCACGACCGTGGAACTCCAGGGACGTAGCCCTGGAGTCGGTCGGGATAGATATCTCAGCTGTCATGCATGCATGAATACCTGTACCACGTCCTGGTGTTCGCAGCTCAACGAACGCGTCCCATGTAACCGGATGAAACAGCTGAGAACAAAAATGAAAAATAAAAAGGATAAAGGGAGAGATAACACGGCGACAGCGACACAGAGGTAACCTTACCGTTATTATCACTATCATCATTGTTATTATTAGATTTAGCTAGGTAGCTAAGTAGTCAAGTAAGCATCCAAAAACAGTCCAGTTTCATCAGCCTCAGCTTCAGCTTGATCTCTCCTTTATCAGATTCAGATAGAAGAATACCACATAACCTCCAGCGGATAGATCCATAGATACAGAACTTGCTTACCTACCTAGGCAGTAGGTCCAGTTCATATTTAGTAATCAGCTCCAGCTCCAGCCCCAGCTCGAGTCAACTTCTGCATGCATGCACGTCACAGTCACAGCCGTACAGTACAGTCACAGGCATGTCATAACCTGAGGCTGGAACCCGGCGCTGTGACTCAAAAAGTCATGTGATGAGCAGTCACTGACTGACTGACTGACTGCAAAAATAACCAACCAGACTGTTCGGACCTAGAGCTCGAGGATGAATCATCACCCCATCAACCGAACCGCGCGCATTGCATCCTCGCATCATCGCGTCGCCTGGGGCCGGCCGCAGGCACCAGCGTTCGTTCGTCCGTTCGTCAGAAAGCTCGGCCGTTAGGTACCGAACCATACCCTACCGTACCTAGATACAGTACGGATTACCCGGGACGGTATAGGTAGCGATCGCCCGTCAGGTGGCTTAGCCGACCCGACATATTCTCCTTTTAGCTTGGCTCGCGCCCCAGACGACAAGGTAGCACTAGTAGTAAACCCCCGGGCGCTGAGAGATAATGTGCGAAGTAATGACAGAAACCGGGTGAAACATTCTGTCCGCTCCGTCCCGTTCCTTCAGCCCTCTTCAGACTCACGTTCAGGGCGCGAAGCTCGCGCCATCTGTTCGTCCGTTTCGAACGTCTTTGCTGCTGCCGTTGTGGCTGTGACCGAGATGGGACGACTCGATCGGACCGACGGCAGATTACTAACTCCGTACTACCTACCTAACCAGTCTACTGCCTAACCGCTGTCATAGACTCATAGTTAGCTTAGTATTGGAGATCGGGGGCTTGCAGCTGTTCGTCCCGAGGACCGTAGTCCGGGATCCAATAACGTTTGTACGGAGTTCGCACGATGACAGTAGTAGTACCTCCCGTCCGGTCACAGCCCTAACCCCATAGATAGAAACAGAACAGGACAGGTGTACAACAACAGAACAGGACAGAGTTCAACAGACAGACAGCCTACAGGGTATACACACAGAGACCCTGCTCTCTGCCCGCGGAGAGAAAAACAGCCAAACACGAATGAAGAATAATACCTACCCGAGACTCTGGTCCTGATCCATCCAGCCCTGTTTAAACAGTACTGTATCTGTACATACAGTACATACCGTATAAGCAGGGCCAAGACCCCGGAGGCACCTGACATGACATACATGCATGTATACCAACAACAGACATCCAAACCAAACACCCCGGCTCCCTCGTCCCATATCGTGCTGCTTCGTCGCGCCTGACGGATCATCCTCTGGTCTGGACTCCCTTCTGGCCCCGACTCTGTCACAGCCATCGCGCTGAGTCTGACTGACCTGAGTCCTGACGCGAGGCGAAGCCAAGCCTGCGCCTGCAGGTCGGGATCCACCGTGATGATGATCCACATCCCGGTCCCGCGCGCGGCGCGCCCTGACGTCGGTGCCTGGGCGCGGTGGTTCCTGGGGATGGCAGAGGGGAGAGAGGGGATAGAGAGATAGATAGAGACCTGCCTGGGTATATATAGGGCGCTGGTCCTGCTTTCGTCTGGAGTTCTTTGTTTTCTGTCTTCAGTGTGAAAGCGGTCATTAGGATATACAGTCATCCGTCTTCAGCGCTCTATAGAGTGGGATTCATCTCTGTCCTCTGGTATCTATTTACTGCGCACCGACCTGTATATCCGCCATCGCATACCCCTACAACAACAAGAGGGTCGACAACCTGAACCCGAACCCGTTCATGGGCCGCGGAGGCTACAACTAAGCAAGAGCATCCTCCTCCACAAGACCAACAACATCCACCACTCAGCAACACCACATCCACTGCTGCATCCTCTGCCTCAGCAGACCACCACTCTCCAGTTCAGTCACAACTCCGAGTCCACCAGGTCAATGGGCCGAGGCGGCTACAACTCCCCCACCAGCTCCGCTCCCCAACCCGTCTCGTCGTCTCCCTGTTCCGGTCCCTCCCGGTATCTGTCCATGCAGGGCCGCGGCGGGTACAACGACGTGCACGACGACGACGAGTAGGCGGAACCCACACGCAGGGGCCACGCTGACTTGGCTGGGAGCTTCGGTTTCTGTCTAGGTTTTTCTTCGACGGACTGGCCCTTCATGGACGCGCGTCGCAGGCATCGATACAGCACACGGCATGGTCATTATCTGAGGAGGAAGATCGGGAAGCCCTGCGGGGCGGAAGTAGAGATGGAGGGGAGGACATCGCCGACTAAGAGGAGTCTGAGTCCGAGTCTGAGCTCAAGTTCAAGTTCGAGTTCGCCTATTACGCGCGGTGCACCTTTCGTCTCGAGCGTCTCTGCAGTTCGCAATCCAAGTCGCAGCTACTTGCCAACGCAGAACCTGTTCGCAAAAGCCAAACTGTCAGCACCACGATCTTCGTGTCCCTCAGGGCCAACGAGAAGAACAAGGACAAGGATACGGCCACATACTTCTCGAAAACGACCCCCAGCACGTCCTCCACGTCGCCGCTCTCGCCCTTGCCCGTGATCCTGGCGAGGCTGTCCGCGGCGAACCGCAGGTGCTCCGCCGCCGTCACGATGTCGACGTCTGTCTCAATATCTGTACCAATAAACATGTCTGGAGTTTCGGTGTTATGCTTAGAGGTCTGGGTCCGGGTCTGTGTCTGTGTCTCTGTCTTTGTCTTGGTCTGGGTCAGGAAGTCGTCCAGGTGCTGGAAGCACCGCTGTAGATTAGAGCTCTGTCGGTGGGTGACTCCGAGCGAGTCCTCCCAGTAGCTAGCGTCATGTAATGATAATCCATTGCCTTCTACTCCTTCCTCTTCAGTGATCCGTAATGGTTCTGCCATCTTCTCAAAGTGCGCGATGAGACCCGTAAGAAATGCTTGGATCCCGCCCGGGTCCCGCGCCTGCGAGGACTCGTCCTGCGCTTCCTTGCACGAGATGATGAAGACACAGTCCTCCGGGACGGAGGGGAACTCCCCGCGGACGGCGTCCGCCAGGCCGCGCGGGACCCTGCCACTGCGGGCTTCATCCCGCTCCGCCGGCGGCAGCCGGTCGGCCTTGTTGATGGCCACGATGATGCACTTGTCCCGCTCCACGCAGCGGTTGACGGCCTCGACGACCTCGGGCTCGACGCTCAGCCTGTACCCAGCGCCATCGCGGTCCTCTTCGAGCGAGAGCACAACGACGACCACGTCAGACTCCAGTGCCCTCTCTTTGGCCCGGCGGATTCCCTCCTTCTCGACCGCGCCGATAGTCACTGGACTCTCCCCAGGCCGCGGTCCACGCTCCGATCTCAACCCGGCCATATCCCCCAGCTTACAGTACCACCCGCCCAGATCGACGCCGACGTCGACGATATCCCGCGTCGTGCCCTCCTCCGCGCTGACGATCGCGGCCTCTTTCCCCACGATGCGGTTCAGCAGAGAGCTCTTGCCCGCGTTCGGCGCCCCCAGCAGCGCGACCCGGATCCCGCTACGGCGCAGCTCGCCGCGCGACGCGTTCTGGATGTGCAGCGCGATCTGGCGCTGCAGGGCGCGCACCTGCGCCGCGACGCTGGCGACCAGCTCGGCGGGCGACTCGTCGAAGTGCTGGTCCTCGGCGAAGTCGATCAGGGCCTCCAGCTCCCCGCGCGCGTAGAGCAGCTGCTGGCGCCACTGCTCGTAGCGCCTCGCGAGTGCGTTGGCGCTCGAGGAGCCGCGCACCGCGAGGCGCCGCTGCTGCTCCGTGTCGGCGGACAGCGTGTCGCCTAATGCTTCGATCTGCGGCAGCGACAGCCGGTCGTTCATGAAGGCGCGGCGGGTGAATTCGCCGGGCTCCGCGTAGCGGATGACTCCGCGGTCCGGGCCGTTGCACTTGGAGATGGCGGTGAGCACTGCCTTGACGATGGCCGGGCCGCCATGAAGATGCAGCTCGAGGACGTCCTCGCCGGTGACGGTCTTCGGGCTCGGGAAGTAGAGCACCAGGGCGCCGGCGTCGAGGACGCTGCTGCTCGAGGGTTCCTGTGTGGGATCGTAGAGGGTGCGGAGAGTGGCGACGCGCGGTTTGGGCAGCGGTTTTCCCGGGCACAGAGCCTGGTAGATCTGTAGGAAGACCATCAGTTCGCTGTCAAGACACTTCGTCGTTAGAAAGCTCTAAGTACAGCTCGCACCTTCACACACGCCGGCCCAGATATCCGCACAACGGCTATGGCAGCCCTCCCGGGCGCTGTCGAGAGCGCATAGATGGTGGAATCACCGTCTGGCACGAATTGAACCGGCGTTGAGGATGTGAAGCTTCGTATCCTGCCGGCGTCGCTTCCCCGCACCGGCCGCGGGCCTGGAATGGGACGGCATGATGGGTTATGAATTCCGGAGAGACCCCTCAGAGAGACGGGTCCGCTCCATGAAGGGCGACGGGAAAGGGCCCTGCACGTCGTTCGAAACAGAGGACCTCGCATGCGCGGGAGACTTTGAGCTGGAATCGATGTTGTTCTCAGATCCGAGATAAAGCTTGCGCTGTAGCGGCTTGCTGCCCACGTGACTTCATCTGGAGATTCAGGAAGATGCCGCATAATACTAGATGATAGGGATGTCTTCTGAAGAAGCAACATTAATTTAATGTTCCATTCAACGTGACTGGCTCTTGCGAGCCTGTCATCTTTGTCTTCATGAGCACTAGCCAGTCGATAAGCAAGACTTTCTACATTAGATGAGCCAAGGGAACCATCGTATCAAAAATCTCCAATGGCTCACAATGACGAGAAGCCACTACATAAAAGCAAGGTACTACCAGGCAACTCGGCTTAATCAATCTTGAAGTAGCAACCGGGGAGTTGGGTTCATTTACAGTACATCCGCAACACATCACGGTACAAGCGCTTGCGACATGATAGCATACAGGAATAGCAGAAAATGTCTGCGTGATATGGGAATATGGAGCTGAAGTCCAGAACTGTATAAGCCGGCACGGAGCAGTTAAAATAAGATAAAAACAGAAAATAGTAGCAAAGGGGGGCAGAAGAAATTAAGAAATAAGGTCAAGGCAGGTAAAATATAGGGGACTTGTCCACCAAATCCAAATGCAAAAGAACATAGAACAAAATGCCGTCGGTCCCGGACCCGGCCCACACGCGGACCAACGGCTTGAAGACAAATCAAGGGAACTAGGACAAGAAAATGCGGAAGAAAAGCTGGCAGGGAGAATAGTATACATAATATGCGCCGTAGACACAATTTCCCGACCGACATCACTAATCCTATCACACATTAAACAGAAGCTGTACCAAGGCTTAGAGATTACTCTGAAGTTTCAACGGACTTGTCGGGTGCAGGACCCTCGGGAAGTGCATTTTCAGATGGTTGATCCGGGGTCGAGGACACAACGATGGACGGAGGAGGCGCTAGCTGGGAACCAGAGGAGTCGGGCCTTTTGCCCGGGCTTCCTGCTTCTGCTTCGTCCGTCACAGCTGCCTCTGTTTTGACAGGGGAAGACGGCTCTCTCACGGCAGGGAGCGCGGATCCGTCAGCACCACCCTTGCTCCCGCTGCTTGCACCGTTCCGTCGCCTTAATCTGCGATTCCGTCTCTCGTCCTCGGCGCTCTCTCTTCGGCGCCTGGCACGCTCTCCATCGGCGTCGGCGTTGGCATTGGCCCGCAGACCTTGCAACATACTGGCAGCCCGGTCCGCAATATCCTCGCCTTCCGAGACGTGAGCATCTTGGCTGCTAGGCTTGGCGTCCTCTGTCTGGTTCTCAGGGCTCAACAAGCCTTTCTCGTCACCAGTGGTGGTAGTGGTGGTCGTGGTGGTCGTGGCGGCGGTGGTCTTATTTTCTTCATCGCCACCCTCGCTCTTTGGCGGAATAATTCCAGGAAGTTCGGGCAGTTTTTGTCCAGAAGCGATCCGCTGCTGGTGCCGTTCCTTGAGCCGGGCGCGACGCCGACGGTCACGCTGGTCTCTGGCCTGCGGAGCTGCTGCGCGCAGTTTCTCCAGAAGCGAATCCATGGCTCCACTGGTGACCGGTGAGCTCGGATTATCTCCATGGCCACTGCCATTAGCAAGAGCAGGGTTGATACGCTTGCGCGCCAATGACGCCTCTGTACGCTTCTTCGCCTCTTCCCAGGCGATGTTCTTCTCTTTCGATTTCTGTTATGACATTGTTAGCCCGAATGCTACAGATATATATGGCACGTGGTAAGTAAACCGACCTTCCACTCCTGCAAGAAAGAGGCCAGCTTGCCGAAGAAGTCTCGTCGAGCATTCTCGTCGGTGTTGTCTTCGCCGTAGAAGGTCATGATATCGTCGTACGTCTTGGTCATTTCATCCAGGTAGAGCTGCATCTGCTCCGCCTTCCGTCTTGCATCCTTCATACTCCGCTGGACCACCTGGGCGACCCGGTCCTGGGGATGGAACTTCTTTGGATCGCTCAGGTTGCCCGCGTCGAGGCTTGCCTGGACGTTGCGGATGGTGTCAATGTACTTCTTGGCGTCCGTTCTTAGCTGGTCCACGTTCAACTTGGCCACTCCAATCACTCCTCCAATGTCCTCGACGAAGCCCTCCCACTCCGGGTACTGGTTGCGGACAATACGCTCGACAAGATCTGCGAATGTTGTTTCGTTCTTGTCGTCCTTGACCATACCAAGACGGGCCAGGGAGCTCAGCTTGAAACCTTGAGCCTGCTTGTTGGTATCGTTCATGTAGTTACCAATATCCAAAATCAGGCCGAGGACGTTCATCAATTTGACCGAGTCCCGGAGTGACTCGCAGACCCTCACAACCTCCTGCAGCTTCGAGGATATATGGTCGTAATCAGACTCGTAGGATCGGGTCAACGCAAGAGCGCGCATTCTGGCCTTCCAGTAGTGGTTGAGTTCGAAAGCAGTCTGCAGGTAGATCTGATCCTCGCGGGTGAGCTCGCTCGGGTCCTGCTCTCGCTCAGAGGTAGCGGCATTCGGCACAGTCCAGTCCTTGCTATACGGCGCCATGAGTTTGGCAACGTTGTCTGGAATGTTACACAGGTCATCTCTCTGCAAGAAATCCATAATGACACTGTTGTCCAAAATCTCCTTGTCACAGTGGATGATCATACGCACAACTTCATCCACAGGGATGTGAGAGAATTTGGCCATTGCGATCTGGAAATTCTTGGACAGATCGTTCGAGATGATCTGCTTCTTGTCCTTGCGCTGCTTCGACGCCGTACCGCCGCCGATGATCTTTGCCTCCTTCGCCATAAACAGTCTCTCGACTTCGTCGAGGATACCCTTCTTGGCCAGCTCATTGTACTTCTGTTCCCTTGCCTCGTAGGTTGGCGCGTGGGTAGCCCACACGGTCACCTGAGGAGTATCAACCTTGTCCCAATGAAGGGCCTTGAGCTTCTTCTTGGGTCTAATCGTAGCCATGAGGAACGTAGGACTTGAAGCAGCCTGCTGCGCAGCCAAGTAGTTTGCTCTCCACGATCCGGGCACTGGGCCGCCAGGCGGAGGGGGAGGAGGCGGAACGCCCAATGCGGAACCCGGAGGTGGTGGTGGAGGTGGAGGGACTCCCGCCGAAGACCCTGGGGGAGGCGGAGGCGGCGGAGGGGGAGGAGGCACACCCTTTGCGCCTGGAGGAGGAGGAGGTGGTGGTGGTGGAGGGGGCGGCGGAGGCGGGGGTACACCTTTGGCGGAGGAAGGGGGAGGGGGCGGAGGTGGAGGTGGTGGAGGAGGCGGAGGGGGAGGCGCGGCTTTTTGGCCCTCGTCTTTACCAGCTTCAGCCTTGCTCTCATCCGTGCTCTCAGCTTTCGCTTCCTTGTCTTCTGCAGAAGCCTGGGCTCCTTCAGCCGGAGCGGACGGTTCGGCTTTGGCGTCACTGGAATCGGCGTCGTATTTGGGCACTTTGGCGGCGATCTCACCGAGCAAGCCGCTCGCCTGCTTCGGGTTGATCCGGGGAGGTCGCGACAGCTCGACGATACGAGGCTTCTCGTACACGACCTCTCCGTCGTCGTCGTCGTCGTCGTCGTCGTCGCCGCCGCCATGCTGCGATCCTTCATCCCGATCAGCGGCGTCCTGCTCGTCGGCTTTCCCTGATTCGGAGGGCTGGTTTCTCTTCCGGTAGACCGCCCCCAGAGTGCTGGTGTCCAGGTTGCGAGTCTCCTCCTCAAAGTCCTTGGCTTCCAGCCCATCCATCTGCTCCCGCAGCTCGCGGAGACGGTCCGAGGGCAAAAGCGCGCCCCAGACCTTGCCCTCCAGCTTGTACTGCGTCTTGGTCCGTTCGAGCTGCTTCTCCAATCTCTCCAGAAGCTTCTCACGATCCAGAATGCCTCTCATCAGCGCCGGATCCACCTCGCCCTTGCCGTTCTCCGCCTTCCTGGCATTCGCCGCGGCGATATCCTGCGCATCCCGAAGCATGAGGTACAGCTCGCGCGTCTCCAATTCGTTGCGCTGGAGTTCCTGGCTGCGGAGCCTCTGGACATCGGCGAGCTCGGCTTTCAACGACTCGTTCTGCCGTGCCTGGAGCTCGATGATGCCGGTCTGCTCCTCGATCTGTTTCTGCAGCTTCTTGACCAGACCGTCGGCACCCAGCTCGATCTGCGCTTTCATCTCATCACGCTCGGCGATTGCCGCCTCCGCGACCTGTCGAGCCTCCAGAGATTCATCGTACGCGCGCCTCGCCTCTGCGTCTGTATGCAGCCGGTCCAAAAGGCTCTGCACCGTGAAATTCAAGCCCTGCCTCAGATCGAGGTCCGGAAGCCTCCTGTCCATGGCCACATAGCTGAGCATTGCGTCCACGAGCTGGAACATCCTGAGGCAATCCTCTCCGGAGTTCTCGCGGATGAGCAGCAGGTGCTGCATGGCAGAAAGGAAGTAGTCGTAGGCCCGAGTCCCCTGGATCTTGGATACGATTGCATCCGTGATCTGTATGGGGTCGCTCATATCCTTGACCTCGCCCTCGACGCTATCCTTCATGCTGCTGCTCTCCCGCTGCAGCAGATCTTCGTAGTCGATCGCCTCATTTTCCCTGAAGCGCTCGATCTGCTTGTCGATGACCTCATACTGGAAGCCCTCCATCTTCGTCAGGAGACGCTTGATGCCACATGATATAAACTGCGCTCTGATGTGGCATCGCAAGTGCAGGTCATTTTCCGGCGCATCGATGAGCATATTGATCAGGAACATCGTGGCGACCGCGTATTCCATGAGCAGGTTCTCCATGCCGATTCCTCCGCTGCGATACTCTTCACTGGCACCGACCATGCTTCCCATCTTTCCGCGCCCGTCGATTGTGACCTCCACGATACGCATCCAAGCGTCGAAGCGTCCCGTCTCGCCCTGCTGGTTCTTGATATGGTCCATCGCCTGCAGAACCTTCTGGTGGCCCTCTCCATCGCCCCAGTGACAGAGGAAGGTCAGAATCTCGCTGACCAACTTCCTCGTGTGCAGACGAGGAGACAGCAGCGAGCTCACGAGAGCCACGATGACCTGCTGATGGGCGAGCGCATCGTCCGCGCCATACTTGTTGTTCATCAGAGCCTTGAGACACTTGACGATATCATATTCACGCTCCAGGTCCTTGTCACCAGAGGAAGGGGGAGCCGGCACAGGTCCGGTGGCTTTCCTCCTGCTGATCTTCAACAGGACGTTTGTCAGAGCGATCTGACCCTGGGCCTCGACGAATGCTTTCACCCAGCTGAACTCACATATCAGTCGTCTTTGCTCAAATTCAAATTCTTCTCTCGTCATGGGGTCCTACCTGATCGGCTGCGTTCTCAGACTGACGCTCAAACTGCCAAGTTGCTTCGAAGTGATCGTGTCGTCCATTACCTTCCTGACGTACCACTCCGGACTCCCCTCCTCTTCCGCTCTACTTATCAGGGGGCTGGGCCCGTCGGGTCTTGCGTGTTGTCGTCGCTTCATCTCGCCCTGCAGCTCGGTCAACCGATCCTGGTGGACGAGCGTCCACTTCTTCGAGGCGGGATATGCCAGCATCTGTCTCTTGGCCTGCTCCGGGAGGTTCTGCCAGCCACGCTTCTGCATCAATTCGAGGAACAGCTGGTCGACGATCCGATCATCCTTGGGGCGCGTCAGATATTCCTCCGGCGATATGAACGGCTGCGGGAGCGCGCTCGCGCCGGGGTGCGCGGCGGGTTGCGAGGGCAGCGTGGAACCTTGAGGATGGGAGTATCTGTTAGTATGGACTCCGGCGAACATCATCGAGGTACGGTCCGTGGAGAATGAGGTCGTGAGCGTACGGGAAGAATTGTCGGAAGCCTGGTAGCTGGAGCCACGGGTGTTGGAGGAGACGGAGGAATGGATGCTCGACTGATCGACGGACAGGCGCGGGTTGGACGACGACAACGAGTCGACGGTCGAGGAGGAGTTGTGGCTGCTGTTGAAGGCCGCGTTGGCCGAGGAGCTGCCCGGCCTCCCCCACTGCTGGTAGCGGGTGCCTTTGTCGCCCGTCGCGCTGGCGGCCATGGTGGTGTTGGTGACATGGGGCGGCGGACGAGCCCCCGAGGAGGGATGGTACGCGACGTAGCCGCTCTGCGCGACGGCCTGGGGGTTCCAGGGCGGATACTGGTGGAAATCGACGCCGTTCTTGGCCAGGTGGGCGGGCGTGGGCTCCCTGCGCGGCGACGCGTCCATCCTGGAGAGGGAGTCGACGGGGATGGGGGTCTTGGGGTCCGGGGGCAGGCTCTCGAAAGGGATGGAGGTGATGACGCCCGCGGTCATGGCGAGGCCGGAGGCGTCGGCGTCCTGGCCCATGTCGAAGGACTGCACGGACGCCCTCTTGGAGTGCCGCGAGGAGCGGGAGCCGGACGAGCTGCCCGGGGGCGTGGACGGCTCCCCCCCATTGTCGTCGGCGGGGCGGTCCTTGTGCAGCTTCCTCCCGAAGAACGACTTGCCGCCCGACGTCTGTCTCGATTTGTCGGGCGCGGACGACGTGGAGCTGGGCATCGTGGCGGGCGTCGCTGAGGAGGCGCAGGGTGCAGCATGGGCGTCATCCACACGGCAGCAGCAGCAGGGCCCTTCCGCCGCTGGAGAGGGCAGTGCTCCCTTGGGGCGTCGACGACGGGGTTCACGGGCAGCGGTCGCGGGGATGCGAGTGCTGGGGTGTCAATGTCATCCAGGCCGGTTTCTTTTCCTTTTCGTCTGTGGTCCGTCGTGCCTTGACTCCCTGACGATCGATGGGTGGGAAACCCGCCAGGAGACGGGGGGTGGGTGTGGGCGCAAGGGATCGCTCCTCCTCTTCTCTGTCAGCACGCAGGCAACAGGCACAAAAAACAGCGTCCAGACGGTCGCAGGACCGGAGTCGCGAGGGGGGACACGAGATCGCTCGGGATGAGGTTGCTTCAGGGCATCGCACGAGGACGGTGGGAGGGCGTAAGGGGGTCTCTGGCCGTGTCCTCGGCGCTCCTTGCCGCCCGCACCGCCCCGATGCGGACTAGCGCGGCACGTGATACCCGCGCGCGCATCCCGCACGTGACCGGGGCGGGATCGCGCACCGCCCGGCGCCGCAGCCGGCGGACGGCGGCGCCTGCGATCTTCGCCGCGACAGCCCGTTTCTGCCTCTGCAAGATCAAGATCCTCTCGAGCGCGCGCTGGAGGGGTTCCGCATCCCCATCCGTGCTCTGAGCTGCTGCCTGGCCTGTCTGGCCGCGGTCCGTCGCCCCGGATTCCGTCTCCGCACCCCGCCGCGGGAGCTGTCCCTGCTGTCCACGTACATAGCCCGATTGACCTGCCGTCACCGAGCATCTCCAACGCACGGCCTGACTGTCTCGATGGGGGGCGTCCTGGACCTGGCCAAGGTACGTCTGGAGCGGTCGCCCCTGAGATGGTTCGTTGACTACAGTGCTGACGCTCCCAGACCCTCATCGCCCCCGCCCTCGTCTCCCTCGCCCTCTACCTGCTCCTCTCGTACGCCATCGTCCCCTTCTTCCGCCGCTACCACCAGCGCTACGCCCAGTACCTGCCCCTGCAGACCCTCTCGGTCCACACCTCCTCCCTGCGCGACCGCGCCCTCGACGCCCTGATGCGCCTCTTCCTGCCCTCCTCGTGGCGCTCGGGCGCGCGCCTCGTCGAGGGCCACCACCACCGGCACGACACCACCGACGGCGACAGCATCCTCAACGAGGAGGGCGAGACCATGGTTGGCATGAGCATCGACCCCGCGCGGCGCGAGGCGCTGGAGCGCCGGCGCAGCACCGCCGGCGAGGCGGAGACGCGGCTCAGCCGGGAGCTGGAGGAGGGGTTCATGGACGACAGCGAAGACGAGGACGCGGAGAGGGAGGGCAGGGGGGGATCGCAGCGGCGGTAGTCAGCTTTCTTCTTTCAGCTATACAGGTTATACACGTTCTTGTCTGGCGTTGGGAGGCGTCTTCAGTCGGTCAACGGCGTTGGCGTTGGAAATTTTACACCTGTCTAGCTTTGTTTTCTTGTTAGACGTGAATGAACCGTCTTGCTCAATGTGCATTTGCTCTGGAAAGCGCGTTCGATATCAAATCGGGGTTGGGCCGGGCTCTGTCTCGCTTCTTTTTCAGTACCTGGTGATTCTATTCTGGAAATCAAGTTACAAGGACTCAATGAATCCGTCGTCTAGCGTCGAATCATGCCGGATTGAATTCGGGACACTTGCTATCCTCCCAATCAATCCAGTTGCAAAACAGCACATGGCCCGGTTATGCGCGTCTGCATACCAAAATGAGTGCGGAGAGGACCCGGTAGGCACGTGCAGCGCATGCCTAAGGTACGTAACCTATACCTATACCTAGTACCCGGCAGAATCGCCCTAGATTGAGTACTTTGTACATACATTAATTCCAGGCATATATTCCCAGAGAAGGATTATGTGTTACACGCATGTCTAGGAGAACCAGAGATCAATCTTGAGCGGAAGTTTTTATTCTTATTATGCACGGGGTCCCTCACCTCACCCGCTATAGGTCCTAACTAAATAAATAATGAAAATGTTTTTTTTTTCTCTTAAATTTCCAAAAAATAAGCATCTAGGGGGGAAAAAATAAAAATAATAAAAAAACCGTCTCACTCCAACCGCCAAACAAGGCTCGGGCCCGGCAGGACGGAAATATTTCCGGAAGCAGGCAAGCAGGCAAGCTCGCCGTCTGCTGCGCCTGCGCTCGTTCTCTTCTCTCGGTCTGAAGGATATTGAGAATATCAGCCATGATGATGATGATGATGATGTGATTGTGGTTGTGCCGGGGGGTTTGGGTGGTCTGTTCTTCTTCATGCTTGTTTATCGGTTTATTTATTTCTGTATTTTATTCCCACCATGCATCCCTTGCATCCTCTTTTGGGGAGTGGAGAATTCCGCATGGAAGAAGGATCTGATCTACAAGAGCCCAATCGTACCGTGGCGTATTGACTGATTCCACATACAGCACATATACATCCCAACAAAAACCCTGGTTCCGGTCCCCGTTTCTAAGCATGTCGTCCTCGCTCCCTCCCTAGGTAGTAGTAGTAGGTACTGTACCACGTCCACCAGTCCTGCGATTATTGCAGCGCCGCGCTGAGGATATCTTTGTGTTGGATGAGCCGTGTCAGTCGGGCCTTAGACGTGGCCTGACGCTCATTGAGCACCACCACCCGCATATGCCCGCATCTGTGGTCTCGTTCGAATCCGTCAGTCAAAGGGATATATATATATATATACCTGCTTCTTTATTAATTAGAACTTGTTTCGGGATCTTTTCCGGCTCTCAGATCTCAGGTGGCAGTAAGATCAGACCAGATCTGCAATAAAAAGGGTCAAACACTGAAAGAATTAGTAAAAAAAAGCTTCTTTCCAGAAGAAAGAATCAATAATCCTCAGGCTGGTTCATAATATATATATAATACACAACATAAATCATAAGTGACTGTAGGTTTCTCCAACAGAAAAACCATCCTAACCCAATCTTCACCACTCTCTATCTATGTATATAATGACTGTGCAGCACAATACCTTTTTATTTTTATCCCAGGCCCAGGCAGATTACCTACCTAGCTAGCACACCACAATAATAATAATAACAATAATATCTTCTAACCACTCTATCTATTTGCTCCCAAACTCAAGTCAGTTCCCGGGTCTATAAATATTCGCTGCATTGATCTTACTCTTCCATCCAGACCATGATGGAATGCTGTCCGGGACGGTAGAAGAAGAAAGAAAGAGTCAAGAAAGAAGGAATCTTACCTGCGCTGCGCAAGGTTATCTATTCACCAAAGGTAAGTACAGTACAGTACATAATGATAATAGCATGCCGATGGAGCAGCATGTCTCTGTCACTGTTTGTGTTCGGCCAAGCCTGATTAATTCACCCATTGCTGCAATTTTTTTTCTTCGCTTTCCGAGTCGTCTCTTAGCGGGAAAGGAACGGGGTTGGGGGGAGGGGGGAATAATAAGTTAACGTCCACTAATTAGATGATGAATTTTTTTAAATACCAACGTTGTTTATATAAAAAAAAGCACATCATAGCAGCCTGCCTGTGTGCAGCATTAAAATAAATACTTAGTATTTATTTATTATTTATTGGCAAAAGGCAAAACAGACAGATTGAGAGAGAAGCAAGGGTTTTTTTTCCCTCACTTATTGTAATTTTTCCACCTTTTCTAATCTCTTGATTCACGTCCCCTTTGAAAGGGAATAAATAGATAGATAAAACTGCCGTGTGTGCCTCATGTACACACAGCTTCTCCCAGCTGTTGTCTATATACCTACCTACCTATCTACCTAATCTACTACTGAACAACTAACTGTAACAGACAGTTAACTCACCGGAACCGGAACCGGAAACCAGAACAACGTAGAGGGGTGAGGTCAGCCTGTCAGTCAAAGTCTTAGGTATGTACAGTACAGTAGAAGGTCTACACCAATCATAGAGTTATTTTTTTTGGAAGCAGACAACCTGTTTATCTCCGCTCCCACTGATGTGGTCTTGATCAGGTAAGTAAGCTTGACTGGATGACATGCAGAGCAGATACACGGATCGACCCTATCAAGATCCACGGATCTCATCTCACCTCGATCGGATCGGAAGGGCCGGATCGGATCGGATCGGATCCACCAGGGGTGTGTGTCTAATTAAGGTAACAGACAAACAGAAACCAGCAAATCACGTGCCGTGGATCTAATCTAATCTAACCTAATCGCGACCGCGACACGACCACGACCACTGCAGCAGGTCGATGATTTGTCCAGTACAAAGGGCCTATCTGATCTTACTTCAGAGATTTGGTTATCCAGTTCAGAGACAGGGCTACAGTCTGAAACGAAGAAGGAACAGATGAAGAACATAAATTGTTATTTACGATTTATCCCTTGTTAAGGTAACATGGGAGGTAACCCTGATCCAAGCCAGGGTACAAACCTAGTCCCGAATCTCTCCCATTCCAATCCCAGCGGGCTAGGCTACACATCGCAGGCCACGCCGCGATGCACTTATTTCATGTTTTCGCGCTGACCGTACGAGCGGGTGACGTACTGACCCTTGTGGACGATGAGGTCCTCGGGGCGGTAGTCCTCGCGGCCAGAGAAGTAGCTCTCCAGGATGCGCTTGACACCCTGGGCGTAGCGGACCTGGGCGTCGATGGAGGTGCCGGACATGTGAGGCACCATGGCGTTGCCACCGCCCAGCGGGTGGGTGACGTAGCGGAGCGGGTGGTCCTTGGGAGCGGGCTGAGGGAACCACACGTCACCACCGTAGCCGCGGAGGTGGCCGGTCCGGACGGCCTCAGCGACGTCCTCCTTGACGACGATGGCACCACGAGCGGTGTTGACGAGCCAAGCGCCTGGGAGTCGGTCAGCTTCAGTCACACTGGAAGCAAGAGGGGGGGCGGGGGGAGGCGGAACATACCCTTCTTCATTTTCGAGATGAGGTCCTTGTTGAACAGACCGCGGGTCTTCTCGTGCAGAGGGCAGTTGATGGTGACAACGTCACACTGGGCAAGCATCTCCTCGAGGTTCTCGACACGGCGGCAGCCGATCTCCTTCTCGACCTCGGGCTTCAAGGGCTGGTAGTCGTAGTAGAGGAGCTCCTTGCACTCGAAGGGCTTGAGACGGCGGAGCACACGCTCACCGATACGGCCGACGGCGACGGTACCGACGACCTTGCCCTCCAGGTCGTACTCGTTCTTGGCGACGGCAGCGACGTCCCACTCGCCGCGGACGATCTGCTCGTGGGCCGGGACGAAGTTGCGGACGAGGGCCAGGATGGTCAGGACAACGTGCTCCGCGACGGAGGTGACGTTGCAGCCGGTGACCTCGGCGACGGTGATACCGCCGTTGGTCTTGTTGGCGGCGTTCAGGTCGACGTGGTCAGAGCCGACACCGGCGGTGACGGCGAGCTTGAGCTTCTTGGCCTTGGCCAGACGCTCAGCAGTCAGGTAACCGGGGTGGAAGCTGCAGATTCCCGGTTAGCCATACATTCCAAGTTGAGAAGGTCACAGCTCCGGCGGACTTACGGAGTGGTGATAATGACTTCGGCGTCAACGAGCTCGCGCTCGAAGACAGAGTCAGGGCCCTCCTTGTCGGAGGTGGTGACGAGGGTGTGGCCCTGGTCCTCGAGCCACTTGCGCAGGCCCAGCTCGTTCTCGGTGGTACCGAGCAGGCCGGGCTGCTGCTTGGCGTGCTCGCCGCCCTGGAGATCGCGGGGGTCAGCAATTGAGTTTGAAGCCAAGCATGCGGATCATCACGACCCGAGATGCCGGGAACCGGTTGACGGCCGACTTACATCATACAGGCACATCAAAACCTTGACCTGTCGGTTGGCAGTCGCGGTCAGTGTACGGGCCTGGGCAAACGGAGAAGGCGCCTTCCAGCAGGCGCGCTGCAAGGGTGCCCTGGCGGACAGCAGAGACGAGGCAGGGCGCCTCAGCTGAGAAGCGAAGGAGCGAGCAAATACCATTTTGAATGATGAGGCTGTATAGCTGAGCAGAGAAGAAGAGAGTGAGCTGATCTGATGTGGTCCGCAGCAGCAGCCAGGGAGGGAGAGGACGAACCCTTATATATGTCTTCTGAGCGGGATCGGGAGGTACGGGTACCTGGAACCGAGTGTCAGTAAAAGGAATGATCCTCCGCTGGCGTCATGACGACAGGATGCAGAGGGAGCAGCACAGGCCATGGGGAGACGGCGACTGGCCGTGCGGAGCGGGGGTGGGGACCGGCCAGGTCTCGACAGGCCGCGCGCTGCCGGATGCAGCGCGCTGCACAGCAAGTCCAGGCCGGCGAGGAGAGGGAATGGAGGATCAGGGGCTAGTGGCATACCGGTCACCAGGACTATCGGATGGACCGCAGGGCGGAGACAAGGCGATGTGCGTTGGGAGGAGAAGGACGATGTTGTTGCTGGGGAGGAAGATGAACAGTGCGTTGGAACAGGCTGGTCCGGGATATATATACCTGTCCCGCGGGCGTTGGGCAAGGCAGGGAACCACACCTCGACTCCATCCTGCTGGCTCTTCTTCGGCCACGCCAGACGGCATCGCGCTGGCCGATTGATGTCCGTGTTATCCACTGCCCCACCTCCGAGCTGGATGCGACGACGTCAGAGACGGCCCGTTGCGGTCATCGCGGACGGAGGAAAGCTCTCTCTCCGCACGAGGGACGAGGGTGACCAGAGGCTGGCAGGAGCGTCGAGCAGGGGTGGTCGAAAAAGCGTAGAATTCACCCGTCGACATGGTCGCACCCAACCTCCCCTGGCTGCCCGTGTGTGCGATCTCTGTCAGACGATGGAGGTTGCCGGAGGGGGGAGGAGGAGAGCAGGCGATGCTCGCATGCGGGGTCTGCAGCGTCGCACTCCAATTGCTGCGGGCGGCGGAGGGGCAGATCTCCGCCGGCAGCCGCGCCGCATCTCTGCACGTCTGCACGCCAGATACAACGCCAGCGTCGCCGTCCTGAGGCCGCCAAGCGCTTGCAGCCTCGTCGAGGGGCTCGTCCGGGCATCCAGGGTGGCATCCCCAGTCATCCTGCCGTCTCGTCGTTTTCTCGGCGTCCGGGGTACACGTGACGTCCCCTCAGCGCCTCCTCGCGCCATGCCGGATCGGGCTGGGCCCGCCCGTGAGGGGTGTGCTGACATAATGAGGGGTCGCTGCGGGCGCCTGAGGATGCGGTGTCACCTGCCGGCGACGGGCGCTACTGCGCACAAGACGGCCCTGCAGAACCGCCACGGTGGCGATGGCCGCACCAAGCCTCATCGCACCTCACCGCTGCCCAGACCCGTGGACGACAGGATCACTATGTGTCTTTTGCATCACGATTTCCTGTTCCAGCCCCCCCGAGCTTCGTCCCTGTTTTGCCCGAGGCCGGACTCCGACACCGCGCTCGCTCACCGAGTCACCCGCCCTCTGAGGGGGCGGGCCCGGAACGCCGTGTCCGGCGGTCCTCACGGGCCGTCGCGAGGGGAAGCGCCCTTGCCTCCAAAAATATCCCGAAGCTCCTCCCCGATGCGGCTCATATCGCTCAGGGATGATCTCCATGACCACTCCGTACTCCCTCCTGAGCGTCTACCACTTCCTGGAACCGGCTGGATGATGGAGGCCAACAGTACATCCATCTCGGTCTTGCCAGGAGATCTCTCGGTCTCCCTGTGGCGCGCACAGGAATGAGACACACCGGTGGATGCGCAGGCTAGGAGATCCAGGACTGTGAGATCACTGCCAACGCGTCCTGCTCGCTGCTGGCGGTCTGCTACGTGGCCTCGACAGAAGTAGACCCTCATCAAGCATCTCAACACGCTCTGCCGTCTGACGGGAAGCCATCAGCAGTGGTTTCTCTGATGTCTTCATGATGAGAGCGTCGTGGAGGTCCCACAGGCTGCCTACGTGGTTCAGACGGCATCCAGGATGTCCGATATGACCAAGCGTCGGTCGAGCCAGCAGTCATCCTGCAGCGATTCCAACTCGGCCGACAACTGCCAACTCAGAGTCTACCTCGCTGAGCGCACTTCTGACCTTCCCTTCTGGTCTGGGTTGACTGCTCAGAGACGGTTCGACCAGACACGTACAGCGAGGTCAGCAGATCTCTGTATGTGGATGAGCTGTTTGATGCATCACCCTCACGATCGGTGAGTGCCAGCCATATCCTTGAAGATAACTCACATATGCAGCAAACGGAGCCCTCAGAGCCGTTTGCGATTGCCATCATGCTACTGTTGAGATCAGTGAATAGGGACTGGACTCCTCGTCTCACAGATCTCTGGCGTTCCCAGATACCGTGGTCGCTTGCTACGTTCTCCCTTGAAGCCCCTGGACTTCAACATCCGCCAACATCGTTCATCTTCCTGCAAAGCGGAGTCGAACCGATGTCTGTAACTACGTATTGTCACATAGGCCACACTGTTCCAGCATTTGAATATCGACCTTCGTTCCAAAACCCCTGATTCCTGAACTCCAGAACGGACGTTCCCTGAAAGAATCGGAGGCATCTTTCCTCTGTAGACAGCACTTACGATAGGATAAAGCTGCTTTCAGTCAGCAGTCTCTGACTGAAGACCCCTCAGCCATATCGTTAAGCGCCTGGTGCTGCACTCTCTTAATCCTTGAGTTTCCAGACTATCAGGGCATAAGCATCTGTCCTCAGGTGTCTGACGTGTAAAATGTTTCACCGCAGTGTGGCCGGTGCATCAAGACCAGTGTTCCGTCAGGCTTCCTGATCTCCTCGCAGGGAAAACGTTGGCCCCTTTTCTCCTTCTATTTCTGGTTTCTGGTTCTGAGGCTGTGTACTGTATAGAGTACCGTAGTTTATAGACCTCTGTTTTAGATCTTTTAGATCTTCAGAAGCCCAACCCGTTTCCTGTGTTTATTTAAACACGGGACTCGATGTAAGTATCTCAGATCTGGGCTTGGCTTCTTTACTTCTTCGTTTCGGGATTAGTCTTCGACAACCCCGCTATGTACTGTAGTGTACATTGAGAGAGCGACTTTGACGCCTTGGAAGCACGCGGTGTCCGTCAAACATAGCACAGCCTGTATGCCTAGAAAGAAACACAAGTCCTCAAACTCGACGACTGGAAGTGTCATTCTCCAGGGTCTAACCAACCAAACCAACCAATTTACATTTACATTTACATCTAGACACCAACCTTACCTACCTACCTACCTACCTACAAAGGTATCTAGCTAGCTACAAGGGGAAAAAAAAGACCCACGATGAGCAATGGTGAGGATGAAGGAGGGGAAGGTTACATTTACATAGACTGTCGACAGAATCCATCCGCATCTCCATCTACCTACCCCTCACCGAGTATGAGTCCGAGTCCAAGTCCGTCCCGTTAGCCGACGTTGATGTTGATTCCTTTCTGGGTTTGGGACTGGGACTGGGACCTTGGAGACGGGACTGTCTAGTAGTAATAATACGCATGGCTGGGCTGGGCTTCTTATCTACCTAGAGTAGCTAGCTAGCTACCTCTGTAGGTAGGTAAGTAGGTAGGTAGGTACCTAGACAGGTATACGTACTTATATACGGACAGATAAATAAATAAAATAGATAGATAGGTAGGAAGGAGAAGAGAAGGGTTTATTTGTTCGTGTATCTTGAACAAGGAGAAAAAAAAGGAACAAGGAACAGTTTGAGACGGGCTGAGCTGACCCGAGTTCAGTTCATGTAGCCAGTCCAGTACATACAGCTATTCCCACCTGCATCTTCGGAATCCTTTCGGCAAGATCTAGTCTTGATCTCGACCTTGATCGTTTACTGTTACCGCCGAATGGTCATCTACTTATTATCTGTACCTGCTTCTTTTATTATTTTCATTATTCGTATTATGACTGGTTCAGGAGGTTGGGGAGGTCGGGTGGTACTCCCCTGAGACCTATGATGTAGGTAAAGAGGTCAAAGGATTGGTTAGATGGCTAGAGCTTCCGGAGAGGACGAGGGCATTTCGAGTCAAAAA
>JGI26058J51888_1000391_pt1 | contig 26209 bp, 17 predicted proteins | sample HigsolmetaSP110D_FD_51888 | JGI IMG/M metagenome (IMG submission 51888) | reverse complement strand
GGGGGGGGGGGGGCTTCAAAGAGAGGTTTAGAAGTGGGTGTGAGTTTTTTTTTATTAGCGCCTGGGAATGTTTTTATGTCTTCTGATCAAAATACCTACCTGTACAGAGGATATGTACTGTGCTGAACATCGCGTTCTCTCAGCTTAGGTTGAAGCTAAAGACTTGTTGGAAAGAGATGTAGGAATATTAACATGAAAGCAAGCGAATGACTCTGGAAAAAAAGGAAGTTAGATTGAAGCCATGTAGACTTGAATATGGCAATGGACATTGTGTGAATCCAAAATACCGAGGCTTTCTTTTAATTTTATAACAAGAGCCGAGATCGAGCAAATGAGTTATATAATTATGTGTCTGATAAAGAAAATGGACCTCTACCTTATCCTGAGAGGCTTTCAGTTTGGAGTGAGGGTCTTCGCGGAATGATACTGTATGACTCTGTCGTCAAGACGAGTGTCCCATTCAACCTCATCGTCTCTGGATCCAGATAAATGCAGACATCCATATCATCCCGACCGAGGTTGAACACTAAAAATGAGGTAAACTTCTTCTGCCGATGACAATCGATCCGGAGACAGTTTCATTTTTTTGTGCCTTGACATACACAATACACACGTTAGCTGGAGAGTTTCGGTATTGCACGAAGGAAAGAAGTATTTTTGGGAGGGGAGGTCTTACGCGTTGGAATTGATGTCTACTCATATAGAACGGGGTTGCACAACCTGCAGTGGTGGATTTCACTTCCATATAGTACTTTGGACGGGCAGACCGCCATGGATCTTTTGGCAAGTAGCCATTATCAATTAGAAGATTTGTGAAGACGGAATCTGAATCTTGATACGTGATGTCCGCCGTTTCGGCATCATTCCATGGTTCCAGGTCGCGATAGTCGTGGTGGATCTGAACCACCTTCCGAATGGTGCTTTGCCAGTTGTTTCGGCCGAACCTTGGAAGCCCCAGCCGAAGAAGGAGCTCAAAAATCTACATATATGATGTCTCAGTCAGTATATATATATATATATATATATATGTATATATAAAATGCACCGGGAGGGGCACGGAAGAAAAAAAAGAAAACCTACGAAAAGCTCTCCAGCAGCACCGATTTTGACATCATGGTCGATTTGATTCTGCGATCGAAGGCCGAAAGGTGAGTCTTCGAGCCTTACTTGTGGTAAAGAACCGTTGGGTTTAGTGGAAGGTAGAGTCTCTCCCAATTCACGAAAGTTGAACGCCCCGACAGTGGGAAATCTTGCCCGACGTGCAGCATTAACGACGCGTTCAAGGAGGCTTGCGTACGGTGATCTATCTGCATGCACTATATGAGTAGTGTCCTGCATGTCTTGGTACAGCCTAGGAGGCGTAGACGGTCGAGAAGCCCTCTGTACATTGCGAGGATCGCTTGTGGAAGGGGAAGGTTCCGAGTCTTCTTCTGGTATTGGTTTGAGGGTTCCAGGCCTTGCACTCGGATAATACCATCGTCTTCAAGGAGATCATCGAGAATATCGTGTGGACTCGTCATGACAATTCGGAAAATTTCACTCGCTGCTGGGCCACTTATGCCAAGATAGTGCACCAAAGCCTTCGGCAACTGACTTGAGTAACAGAGAACTCTGTCCCTTTTGTTTCGAGGAACAAAAATTCGCAATTTTCCATTATGCTCATCAAGGTGCACTGTACCCCTGGTACTTTCTGCTGTAATTGTACGTCCACGCTGACGAAGACTAAGTGTCTTCGAAAATCCTTCGCTCTCGTAGAGGAACGTCTCGCGAAATAGTTGATAAAGACTCTGGTCACCGTTCCGTGCCCTTCTGCTATTGTAATGAACAGAACAACTAAGGAGTATCAATATATTTTTCGTTTCGAGGTTTGGGATAACCTACCGGAAGAGTGCTCTTGCTTTCTCTCGGAAATCACGGGTCAGATTCTCTGCTGGTTCTGCGGATGGCTGTCGCACATTGGTACTCTCGGTGATCGCCGAAGACCTATAACGATCTTGCAACCCAAGCGACAACAGGAATGGCCGTAGAGCACGGATTTCTTCCAGAGGGAAGTCGAGAACTGACACTTTGTTTCGAAATGCGTCACCATATTCTACTCGGTCGACAATGAAGAAATTATCTTCGATGCCTCCTATCACGGTTTTACCGTATGTCAATTTGATAGGCAAGCATTGAAAATCCCGGAGATCATTGAGATCGCCTTCTCTCGGGGATAGCCGATTGATGCTTTTTATGGCATTCTTGATCTCATTAATATTTGACCGACCACTGGAGAAGATACTTCAATTGGTCGACATATGTTGAAATGGTTGGTGCCTCAATGGACAATTTGTCAGCGAACAAAGTCTTCATGTCTGCATAAATGTCGCTAATGCCGAAGTGTTTTCCAATTCGCGGTGCTTTCGTCCATAGGCAGGAACCAGGGGAATGCCACGAATTTTCTGAGACGATATAAACCAATTTATATCGTTCAAATGCGTCCCTGGTTAACGTAAGTTACCATTTCACCAAACCATAGGGAAGTGAACTCTAACCGCACAAGGGTCCAGTGTTCACTACTGGCCACACGTAGTATTTCTTTGTATATGCCGCAAATATTGTCGAAGGATGCTTGGTTTTCTCTCTGCATCGATTTTAGTTCATCCACATAGGTCTCCCATGTTGCATTCCCAATTCCAAGTATCTGACAGAACAAATGCTTTATTTTAGTATTCTGAGAATACTCTTCGTAGAAATAAAGAGTATATTTCACTTTCAAGAATCTGGGAGCGTTCCAAACACATTCTTGCGTCGTTGCCCACGTCCCAGTACGTAAATCGCTGGTCGGTGCGTAAATAGCTCGCAGATCATTAAAAGTTTTCCTGTTCATAATAAGTTCTGAATTAGTTCGGGAAACGCTGACCTGATATTGCTATACTCTGCACCTGGACAACGTCCCCCAATCTCCTCATAAACTTTGAGAAGGCCTTTTTGTGCCTCTTGATCTAATCCCCGTTGATTCTTTTGCACCAGATAACGAAGCGCATCTACAAGAAATGCAAGTTTGCCTTGGTACCGACTTGGAGTTCTGCTAGAAATTCCCACTGCAGAAAATCATCATTCCTGAACTCACTTGGGAGAAGCAAAAAAAGGTAATTTGTCGTAAACCGTAAACTCTGCACACATTTCTTTTAAATCCGGTATGGGAAGGTATGTGTTCCGTAATAAGGTCGACTCCGTATTTTCACACGGAACAATGGCATTACCAAGGTAAAATCTCCGGGGTCTTATCATGATTATAGTATTTCCAGTAAGTCCGCAAAACTCCAATTAACAAGTCTGGGCACCTCTCCACAATGTTCCGGAAAAGTTTGGAAAGACGGGGTGAACTTGATGATTCCCTGAGTCTAGGTATCCACCCGAACGCCAGTCACAACTTCCAGCCACTGCACCCAAGATCTTCCCTGTCGCTTCACATCAGAAGACACCGCATTGAGGTACGAAGGGTGAATGAAGTGGATATCCTGTGATCCGATTGCTTGTGCTAACTGCTTGACTCCGTACGCATTGTCCGTCTCAAAATAGAGGTCATCGACGATAATTGCTGCGCCGAAGGTGACGAACTTTCTGTATACCGGCTTCTCATCCCTATCCATCAGATAAATTCGGATATCCAGACTCGCGTTTTGCGGAAGATTCCAGTAGAGGTAGCGGAGATGAGATACAGTTTCTCAAGTCTACACAACACGACCTGTCGTACCTGCGTGTAATCAGATCAACGACGACCTCAGGCTTGCAATTCTTGACTCCCAGTGCTTCAAATAGTGATTTCCGCGCTACATTCTTGATCGATAACGGCTCAACAAGAATGAGACTCAGGTCTGTAGGAACGGGGATGTTGTTCTCGTCATATGGGAAAAAGATGTCCTTAGAGACGGCGGAGGACAGCCCTCCATTTGAGAGTGGAATTAGTGGCAAATGTTTTATTGACATAACCACACTGGACTTGTTGCATTCTAGTCCGCGTTTAAGGAGCATCGCAGCCCTGGTATGCCAGTCGTCGTCATAACTTGGTTGTAGAATTCTCGGATTGTTTCCAGATAAATATTTTTGGAACCTTGGGATAAGTTTAGGATATGAGATATTTTCAGCTCCAAGGTGTTGGAGAATGTCAGGCTGTCTGTAGTGAGGAGAAAGATAAATTTTTCTTCCAGGTCGTCAAAGAGTGGTTGACCGTGAGACACACCTGCACCACTCGTCGAAGCTTGAAAGGACGTTCAAGGTAGTTGCCCCTCCATGTTCGAAGAACCGGGTAGTATTTTTTAAGCCAAAAATCTTATCTCTAAGTTGAGCCCAAAAGGGATCAGAAATGCTGTCCCCATGCACATATCTCACCCACTAATATTGAGGTGAAGGATGTTCGCAGAATTGTAGCACCGCATCGCGGAAAGTTTCTGCAACCCCGTCAAGGAGTGCGTCGTTCCACGGACATTGATGGGTACACTCTCGACTGGCTTGGGTGATAAAATCGGACTGGATCAAGAACTGCATCTGATGAGTAGACAAACCTGGACGATCTGGGAATGGAGTGACATACGCTGAATCCAACTTGGCACAATGGCAAGAAGGAAAAAACATACTGTTGTCTGATAATCGGAACAGAATGAACGTCAACTGGAAAGGCGAGAACAACTTCGGCCTGATTTCGCCCGACGCGGGCTGGATCCTCTGGTAAGAGCAAAATGTTCCTTTTCACAACACGATAAAAACTCTCCGTTGAGTACCTTGGTCAACTTAACCGAGGAACTTTGTTCATCATAACCACATGAGTATATCGTCTCAGACGAATCCCCAACCAGAGGTTCTATCAAGACAGTAATACTTTTAAGTTTAGAAAGGAAGAGTATGAGGGTATCGGGGATCTCCCTAAACTCTTTCACGTGGGCGTCGAACTTCGAGGGATCAGACAGAATCAATGTAATCCTGGTGCGAACACCATCAGGTAAGTCTTCATGGTCTTGATTTGTCGGAGTCACCATTCCGAGACCACTATCACCGAATTTATTCTCGAAAAAGAACGAGAAAGGACCGGACTGGATATGGACTTTGGAAGCAACCTTGAAAACTGGAAACAAATCCCTTTCTCTCCGACATAACCGCTGGTATTGGTCTTTGTGCTCTCTCCGGTGCTACAAATTGCGCGAACGTTGCTTTCAGTGAAGCCGTCCTCGTTCGAGTCCACAAGAATTCGATCACCGCGGAGGGTGAACTTTATATATGGATCTTTACTTCGTGTTATCGCCTCGTTGTAGCTATTATCTTCCGCATTCTGAATCAGCTCAAAGACAAATCGTGTGTCTTTTGAATAGAGGTTGGTAGCAAGACTGCGTGCATATCTGTCAATTCAAAGCCCAGAGATGAGACAATGATGTTCTTCAGATCTTATGTCCGGACTGCAGCTCCTAATTTGCGTTGCACGTTCTCTAGTGCCCTCAGCACACTTGGCGGTGTTCTCTCACGGTCAGCTTGAGTAATTCCACCGTTCTTCTCTCTGATATCATCCACCATTTCACGCGCTCGCGCTCTTGAAATCTGTTCCATTTTGAACCTCACAAACTTAGACAATATCAAGCCACAGTGTGGAATATCTAGTAATGGATAAATAATATCAGAAACATCAATATCGCTCCAATGTCAGGAGCTAGAGAGGGGGGTCTCTAGACCAGGAGTTCGAAGAGGATAGTATGAAGAAGACTGTATTATAGATGGATTGTGGCAATAAGAAATGTATAGGGAGATTGCAGGGCTGATCTTCGCCCTCCTAAACTCCCAGGAGGTCAAGGATATATAATACATGATGAAAGGAGATACTAGTCCTACTCCAGCACTGCAAGCTATTCCTAATGTGTACCCCGCATGCGCGTCATGTGAGCAGCTGACAAGGGATTGTAGTTATAGTTAGTTGTCGAAATGGTTGAGATAAGCGCTTGCAACTCAATCCTCCAATCTACTTTCTCAATGCAGTGCGGCACAGTCACCCCTTATCTGAGCGCATGTTCATTTCACCAAGCGCCTGTAACAAGAATACTAGCCAATCACAGGTACTCAGGTGCATCCTTTTGGAATGCTCGAGAAGTGGCCCCTCTAACCAACTTGGAGTTGATGATATCTAGTGGTAGCTATCATAGAAGAATTCCAAGCTGGTCTAAGCTGCAGGGTTCAGCATTGCTATAGTAGCATGTCTAAAATATATAAAATGCTAGGCCGTTCGCAAAAGGTGCCTTTCCAGAACATAAAAGAGACGTTTCATATAATAAAAAAGCACGAGTGGTAAAAAAGCTCACATCCCTAGCTCATTGACCGCAGTCAGCGCGGAAGGAATGCTACGAAAACCCCACCTTGCTTTTGGCGGGCAGGGTTTTGCAATCCCGAAGCTCAGGGTTCATCTGGTGGTGTTAGCAGGAATACTGGTAATGACCGCACCGCTGCAACCATCGCCCCCTCCGGGATTCGAGCCGGGGACTCCTAGCAGTCAGGAGTCAATTGAGCTGTTTGCCTGCAGGCAGGCCAACTGCTCACCTTACTTGCTGAGCTAGGAGACCCCGGCTTGTTGCTGGGTAACGGTGTGAGTGGCATATACGGGACTTGGACGCGTAGGGGGCACGCGTAAAGGACTCCGAGACTTGACATGGCTTAGTTTCCTCTCCATGCGATGTATGTACTCTGTTTCTGGCCTATAGGATATTGCAATTTCAATTCAAGGCAATCTTTATAAATCTGTGCAAACTCCGCTTGGCTGCAACTGCAAAAGTATAAAGCTCTCTGTGCATGGTATATCCATGTGGACTATTTCTTGCAAGCCATACTATTTCCTACTCATCTTTCCCATCTCTTTATTATTATTCGACCTTCAATCAGTCTAAAATATAGGCGGGTCCGCGTTTATAAGTAACAGACAGAATCGCAGGAGTAGTAAACTGCATAAGGGTCCATGCTTGAGGGCATTAGTTCTGGAGATGAAACAGTATATATCAATTATCGATGTAGAATGATATCCTTTACTCCTGGGTAAAAGTTATTTCTCTCCTTGGAATCCTCACGCGCCTGTCTTCAAGCCAGACAACGTAGCAAGGGTACGATAATCATGCGGAAGAGAGTCTACGCTGAGTGGAAGATTGATTTCACGTCGACTGAGAAGACCATATTAAAGGAGACCTTGAGGACTGTTAGGGATGACTGCACTTGGTATGCCATGCCTGCGCTGTTGTCCAGCCGGCTGAATTTCTCCAGGCGACCACAGCAAATGCGGTCCCAGTCGGCGCGTTTGGTGACGTTCGCAAAGACAACTCGGCCTGCGCACCTGTGGTCCGCCAGAAACTCGACGACCCGTGTACTCTCTTCCTTGTTGAAGTCGGCAATCAGCATTTTTGCGCCTTCGCCTGCCAATTTTCGCGAGATGGCTTCGCTCATGCCCAGGCGCCGCCGGTGACCAGCGCTTTTTTTGCCCTGCAAGCGTACATGAGAGACAGTTGTTTAATTTCCCTTAGCTCCATTTGAGAGGGCCATATTTACTTCAGGTATTTACGTAAGTATTATAGATGAGATGCATCATGTTGCAGGATATAGTATGAGATGTATGTATATACATCGAGCCTTTGATGATGCCTGGATGGCTGATTGGCTGATTGATTAGGGTTAGTGGCTGGGCTCCACCAGCTCCGCGGGGCGGGGAAGACCTGGCGGGGCATAAATTCTGTCGAGTTTTTGTCGGCGGAAACTCACACTCTTTAAGGTCCCCTTTGGCATCTTGCCCCTCGAGGCCAGCGGAATCTGGCATTGAATGAGCTGAAGGCGTCTCTGCCTTTGGTGGACGTGAAATTGGCCCGAGGACGTTTCGGAGTGCAACCTTTTTCCCGAAAAATCTGGTTGTTACCGCGCCACCGCGCTCGAAGCAGCCTGTATATTAGCTGAGTCTTTTGCTTATACCCAGATTCAATTGCCTTTCACAGAGCCCAGCCCACCATGGACGATCTAGCGGCAGAGATAAACGTCGATATCGACGCCCAAGAAATTCTCCTCGCCGCGTCTCAACACGACATCCCCAAGCTCCGCCAGCTGATAAGAAACGAGAAAGTCCCAAATGCGGTTAATGTCAAAGACCCCGAGACCGGATATTCCCCTCTTCACGCTGCCATAGCGGCCTGTGAATTAGATGAAGACGAGTCCACGCCTGCAGCAACCACAAACGGAGAGCCCAACGGTATCCACGCTGACGGCTCGCAAGAAAGCCAAAAACCAAACGTCCTGGAGACGGGAAGGGAAACGGTCAAGTTTCTCCTGCAAGAAGGAGCTATATGGAACGACCTGGATATGAACAATGAGACGCCGGGATGTCTCGCGAGACGGCTGGGCTTGACCGAACTCTATGAGCTCATGGTCGATGCAGGAGTGAGAGCGGAGTTGCTGCTCAACCGTTTGGATGATTACGAACCGCTTCCAGACGATGACGGTGAAGAAGGCGATAATGAGAACGAGGCGCAGGAAGAGGGTACAGGAGACCAGACTGCAGAGCAGACTACGGAGACCACAGCACAGGAAGAGCCCAGGGAAGCAGCGGCAACGGAGCCGGACGTCACCAGCGCCCGGTACCTGCAGTCCAATCTGACCTTTCAGAATGACCGTCTACTAGATCAAGACAAGAATGGCGTCATGATGGCTTGGGAATCCGACATCATGGCAAAGTCTGCGAAGAAGCTTCTCCCCACGCCGGGCCTGCGCGTGCTGAACATCGGGCACGGCATGGGCATCATAGATAAATTCTTCCAAGAGCAGTCGCCCGCCGAGCACCACATCGTCGAGGCGCATCCAGACGTCATCGCGGACATGAAGAGCAAAGGATGGCATGAGAAGCCAGGCGTCACGATCCACGAAGGGAGGTGGCAGGACGTTCTTCCCAAGCTCGTCGAACAGGGCGAAACCTTCGACGCAATCTACTACGATACCTTCGCCGAGTCGTATTCGGATTTCAGGAAGTTCTTCTCGGAGCAGGTTATCGGGCTGCTCGACCCGACCGGCAAATGGAGTTTCTTCAATGGAATGGGTGCCGACAGGCAGATCAGCTATGACGTCTACCAGAAGGTCGTGGAGATCGATCTGTTCGAAGCCGGCTTCGATGTCGAATGGGAGAACATCAAGGTTCCCGACCTCGAGGGCGAGTGGAACGGCGTTAGAAGACCCTATTGGGTCGTGGACAACTACCGATTGCCCCTGTGTATATTTATGGATTAAAATTAGATTATACCCCAAATCACGGATTTTACAAAGAGCGGAATGAATCCGGACGCGGCAGTCTCTGTACGCTTCTTTTGTCAAGAAAGTCCAGAGTATGGAGCATCTCAGCACCTTGTTGTCTGCACAGCTGCCCGTCAAATGCGGAGAGTGATACCCTACACATTTCGATGATTTTCGATGTCTAATGTTCTCCTCAAAGGAGATGTCATGTTGCAAAAGCAATATCCTATGTATAGTAGTTGTTCCTTCAGCAGCTTCCGCAGCGCATCTATCTTACCAAACAGCTATATCCAATGCTTAACTTCACAGTCTGATGGTGAATGAAATGTGCGGGATATTTGCTACAGATCTCCTTGAACCATGTATTTCTCTGTATTGCGGCATACAGGGTTGACGATGCCATCGCACAACTTGGTAATCCTGAGGCTTGCCACGCTCAGGTCATATTAAATCCAAGGTACACGCCTTTCTTATTGCCATGTCTGCTATCACGAAAGATAGAATGGACTCTTCCACCAGGTTACAATTCAGAAAGCTCCCTCGTCCATCATTGATTGATACCTTCTCTGTATATCCCAGCAAATACTGATATCCATTCCTATCAGAAATTGTCCCATCGCTCCTTCTTGCATTATCTTTGCAGAATGGCCATGCTTGACTTAGGTGCCATTGCTTTTTGTGAGCAATATCACAAAGTGACTACGTGAAAAACTATGAAATTATCCCTCCTGAGATGGAGGAAACTGTGAAAGATCAATTATAATTTGGAGGGAACTAACTGCTTTGGAAACAGGATTTTGAACTCGGATTCGGTGTTCATTATTATTACTTTTCGCTATGGACACATCGAGGGTACGACCATCCAACGCCTTTCATTTTCCAGAACCGGGGATTTCAGGTCCTCGACAGTGATACCACACTTCCCCATTCGACACAATTAGGGTTTTTTTTTCTTTTTTCTTCCTTTTTTTTTCATGATGTTCGAACTAGGACATTGCAGTCCCCTAAGCCATTGTCAACAGCAAAAGCAATCCATGACCGTGTCCTTTATTTGATCTCTATCCGTGTCTCCCGCCAACGATAAACACATCATCATAGGCCTCCCGATCTAAACGGAGCCTCTTCCCGGTCTCAAATTCCTTCATCACCTTATTGTCGTTTGAATGTAATTTCCAATCCCCATGAAACTCACTTGCAGGGTTCCGACAATCAGCGCGATCATTCTCGGACCAAAGACCGGTTTCGCAGGACAAACGAAGGGGGAGCTCCCAAAAGGCATAAACGCGTCTTTCTGTTCCTTCGTCAACTTGCTCCACCTCGCCGGGTTGGACGTTGTCGCATCGGATCCCAAGATATTCGAAGCAGTGTGACAGGATTCAATGTCAGCGGACATGGTTACATGTTCTCCAGTTTCCGTCCATTTGAATGCTCGGTGAACGCGTCTCGTTGGAGGATAGAGTCGAAGGGCTCTGTACACGAGAGAGATTCCGCAGACACGTCTTTGTTAGCAATGGCCGCTCTCAGTTCAAACTGACTCTGGTCGGCTCCCGAGCGAAGGCAACGAGGATATCTGTCCATTCAGGATGCTTGCAACCAGTAGCGAACTTCACCTCAACGAACGTCCTCAAGACGATACGCCAAAGGGTTTCAAAAGCAGGGAGGATTAGATTCAAGGGGTTCTCTCGTCGCTCGAAGATGTTCGTATCCGGGAAGATAGCAGACAGCGCAGCCTGCAGATCACAATTCTCCAGGAATCCGGGTATCATCCCTTCTTCCTTTTTGGAAGAGATCCAGACACGATTGATTGCTTCTGCGAGGGCAACGAGATCGCAGTCTCTAACCTCGTCTTTCTCGATGCTGAAAAGGACTTTCAGGGCAACGCGCAGAGAAACGGTTTGGACCATGCTGTTGAGCTTGATCCTCATCCCTGACCCCTGGTACGCAGCAAGCCAGGCCAGAACAGCGTGCTGAGCGAATCCGGAGAGAGAGTTCCATTTGTCTGACGAGAGGCTGACAAGAGCGCGTGCACGGTCGACAATTGCTTGACGTATTCTTCGTCCGTGCTGGTAAATGCGTTCTCTATGCCGAAAGCCACATGTAACCTCCGGCTTGGAAGAACCTTAGACCACAGCGGAGACAATAAATTCCGTTTATGCCCAGCATGATCGACAGACTTTCCTGAAATAAGCAGGTGACACAAATCTGGATTGGTGATTCGATTCTGGTTATGAGGACAAGAGTTGGCATAACCACCTTTTTCGCCGCAAGGAGCAGTGAAGAACCTGAAGAAACCAGGGAAGAAGAGACAGGCCATGAGGCCAGCCAGAATCGAACCAAGAACTGTCAGAATGTGCAGAGCCATATTGTCCCTGCCTTGTCACAGATCTTGGCTTCCTTCTGAAGTCTATTTTTTGATATCAGATGTCGGACAAGAAGCTTATTACGAGCAGAAAGACCTCTAGGGCAGTTGATATCAGACGAGAATCCTGATCAGCAATGATGACAGGAGGTGATGGAGATGTCTGCAATAATAAAACAGCAGGAAGGAGACAAAGAAATTTGTGCATTTCAATCGTGGGAAAATGAAATAGATACGACAAGCAGCGTCGTGGCGACGACGACAATACATGGGTATACCCCTTTGTCATAGTTCCGCAAAGAATAACAGCTATAAAAGAAAGAGAGCAAGATACGATCTGGGAAAGTCCCAGTGGATAATAGACGGCAGGATTGTGAGCTTCGGGATCTATAGAGAGATAAGAAATGTCTAATTCAATGTTGGGATGCATCTATAAGTGGAAAGAAAGGGGGCTATCAGGTAGATACCGTGCGCTCAGTGTACTCAATGTACATACATAGCTTTTCTTTTTTTTCCACAGGTGATCATTTGGGTATTTTTTTTTGCCCACGAGCTCTGGAAATTATTCCTCTATTTTCTTTTATCGATCACACCTGCAGCCATCTAATAATAGATTTGCAGGCGTCTCATCCGGTTTCATATATATGCAGAGGTATATCGACTCCTAGCATATTTGTTCTTAAGAGACGACATCTAGAACCTGCATTTCATGCTCATCTACCTGCAAGAAAATCCACCCTACTACTAATATAATAACATGGCTGATCGATATTCCCGTGGACTGCTCAGTCAAGACACCCTCCTTCCTTGTCGAATACATTAATCAATTAAGATATACCTCTCCTGATCCAAGGAGCAACCCTATATAGATTTTTAATAGACAATTTCAAAACCATTCATTAGGCAAGACACAGGTCAATTATATGGTTGTGAATGATAGTTACGTAGAGAGATAGATGACATTGCTTGCTCCGCAATAGCAATGGCATCAACAGCAAGAGGGGAAGGAAATCCAATATGCAATCAATGCTCTAGTAGAGGGACGAGTTATAAATACTGTACATCAATGAGAAGACTAGAGGACTTTCCATTAAAAGAAGAAATGTGCTCTCGTAAATTGAAAATCTGTGGAATAGTTTGTCCACTGTCGTATGATTTCTCGGATAGATAGATGTCAGTTGTTTGGATCTTTACCCGACTTGGAAAAAGAACCAAGGAAACACTCCGCGATTGGAGCGAACAGGATGGGCTATCTATGTCTAATACTACAGGGACAGACAGGACAAGCTTCAAATGAAAGGAAACCAGACTCGGATGTAAGATTTGGTATCATTCCATTGAGAGAAGTCCTGCTTTTCTTCTACTTACTGTACAACAAGGAAGGTCAGCAGCCCTTCTCTATTGAAATGTACTGTACAGTCTAACGGCTTATCGAGAAAATGAAAAGAATGAAGCACGAAACTTCTAGACCAAACGACCCGACGAGCACAAGGAGACAAGTGAAGGAACAGAGTATTAGTAGGTATGTGTGTTCGTATGGTTGACATGGACAAAGGTCGTAATGCATGATTCTTCAGTGGTTTTTACATCGTAACTGTCCGCTCCAAAAGCACTAACGCCGCCCAAGCATACATCCAGGTGGGAAACTTGTAAATAGTCTCGTCTACAACTGGATGAGGTCGACCTCTGAGAAGTCTGGCGGACTCCGGCTGAAGACGGGGCGGCACTTGGCATCCAGCGCCTGGTACTCGTTGCTGATCCAGATGTGCTTGCTGAATCTCTGCGTGCGATATATCTCGTCATCGCTGACGCCGAGATCGTCACGTGGGATCCAGATGACGGGCCGCTTCGCCCGCAACGCCTCGTGCTGGAACGCGCGCTGCACGAGCACGTCGCGCTCCTCGGGTGTCAGATCCTCGAGCTCGTCGTGGATGCCGGCGAAGAGCGCGTGGCCGATCGTGTTTGTCGAAGGACCCTGAGCTTCGGCATCATGAGCCAGCTTCTCGCGCATGCGTTGCACCGTAGGCATAACGGGATCCGAATGTCCACCAAAGTACTTGGAGCGGGTGTTTCTGGAGCGATCGGCCCATGATTGGCGCGCTACAAGCTTGTTGGCATTACCTAGGATGCCCTTGTTCTCAGAGTCATGCTTCTTTCCAGTGTGATGTTTCCTCCGCTCCCTTTCTTCTTCGATATTCTTCAACTCGATATCATGGAGTCTTTTGTCTTCAGCTCGCTCTTCTCGTTCACGTTCCGCAAGCTGGTCTTCAATGCTTTCCTGCTCATTATCGTCCTTTTCTAGACCCAGCCTTATACGCTGAGCTCTGGCAAATTCTTCGTCGCGTTTGACTGCCTCGTCCTCCAATGTGATGGGCAGATAGCGAAACAGGGGATTGAAGGCCTCATTCAAAAGGTATTGATAGGCGATCGTCAGGATGAGGACGATGATCATGCAGATTGCCTGTCCCTCACAAGCAACTTCGCCCTCGGCGTCACGTACCAAGAAGAACATTCCAATCAGGCAGAGCTCCATCAGATAGAGTCCCGTGAACAGTTGGTTGATGGCTTTGGGGAAGAGGAGACCACCCGTGTCAAAGCGGAATTTGGTCACATAGAGAGTATTGTAGCGGTAGACGAACCAGAAGAGGCTGAATGTGATGACATTAAACACCATGATGAGAGGTGCAATTACGCAATAAATCAGGCCTGTCGTTCGTTAGACGTGAAAGAGACGGTTTGTGATATTGGGGACATACCGATCGATGCAAGAGTAGTGTAGACAGGAAAGAAGGTGCCCCATTGCATCTGGTTCAGGTTCGTTGTCCGAGCCCACTTCATCCTTGCAGTATTGTCCATTATGGGCGCCAGAATGAACCAGCTAATCAAATTAAAGATCTGGACCAAGGCTCCAGCGCTGACAGACATGGCCTGCAGGATCATGTACGAAAAGAAATAGTTGCTCGCTTTGGGGATATTCTGGGCAAGAAGCTCAGGCCAGCTGGTGACATTCGTGACGGATTCGAAGATGGTCGAAAAACTGGAGGATATAGACACGACGAGGAACAGCTGAACGAAGAGGAACGCAAAGTAATAGTTTTGGACGGTGAGCTCCACGGCCATACCCGTATGCACACCCTGCGTCTTCGAAAGGAATCGGAGCATAAGGGGCAGCAAGGCCATGAGGATGGCGAGGACAAGGGGAGGCAAGATACCTTGGACGGCAGAAATGATCCATGGCGGAAGCTTAGACATCCAGGCCAACCAAGTGAATTTACCCTCCAGATACGAAAGCTGAGAGAGCAGTCCCGTAAAAGCGACCGGGAACGCCCAACCGATAACCATACCGGAGACCAGGAGCATGACGCCGAAGGTTCGCAGATAGCGTTCCCACCACTTGATTGACATATTGTCCCAGATGACGTCGTCAGGGGATATCTCGACAATTCGCGGGGCCATCTGCTTGGGGATGTGGTGACTGACTGCCTGACAGGCCATGTGCGCCGCGACCTGGTGATTAAATTGGATAAAGGCCGAGTTCATCAGCGGGAATCTTTCGGGGTGCTGCTGGTCGATTTCGATCTCGAGATTCAGACGTGCAACCTCTTTCCGGCAGTAGTCGATGGTGTCGACCTTCTTACCAATGAACGGCAGAGAAGGCATCCAACTGAGGCCAAAAAGGGGTAACCTCATCGTCTCGCGATCTTTTTCCTTGATATACTTCTTCCACAGCGGCTCTCCCAAGTCCTCGCCTTCAAATTCTTCATTGTACGCGAGCGGATATTCCTGCCCTTCTATTTCATCCCCTTCCTTGCCACTTCCGTGCTGCTTCTTCTCAGGTTCTTTAGTTCCAGGTGTGCTCTCTGAAGTCACGATGCGAGTTAGCGGGTATTCATCCGAATAGCGATGAGCATTCGACTTGCCAGTCTGCTTCGAGTGGATAGACATCTTCTTCCAAAAGGGCTGTCCAGCTTCCGAACGCGGCTTTTCAGCGCCGCCGGTTGGCTGCTCATTTTGCTCTCCTTGTCGCTCGGCACTACTACCGATGGCGCCAGCATGGTCATCATCGCTGGATGTTTGGAGACGATAGGCGGGGCCAATACCGTCACCCACCCGGCTATCTCGTCTCACTGTAAGATCAGCATCCGGAACATATCCTCCGTGGAGACGATCGTCTAGTTCATCCTCGACCTTCTTAAGACCTTCCAAGACCGTTTTCCCCAATTTGCCAATTCCGTGCTCAATCACATCGAGTCCTTCCTCCACGACAGGAATAAGCCCCCAGCTCCGTCGACTCCTTCCGGACGTGTTACTGCCTTCGGATGAGCTGCTCCCCTGAGATGCGCTTCGTGCGTGGGTTCCGGCCTTTTTGTTCTTTTTTACGGCTTCACCAACGCTATGAGCAATCTGGTGCGGATCGCCTGAACTTATGCCCGATTTCGAGTTCATATTCATCTGCGAAATTCTCCTCTGAGCGGCTTCCATCTCTCGAGCCTCCACCTCTTTCACACTCTTTCCAGCCTTCTTTGCCTCGGCCTTCGCCTGCTTGAGCTGTGCCTTCTTGCATTTCTTGATCAATTCAGTCTCGGCTGACTCGAGCATCAAAGCTAGCTTGTTTCGCAATTTCACCTTCTCGCTGAGCTCGTCAAAGTTCCTATTAATCCAGATGTTCCGGATGCCCCCCGGGAATACGTCATACAATGCATCCAGGGCCTCCACTGAGAGCCATCGCTCTGGGATGGCAGTGACGAGAACGGTCGTCGCGGACGCTCGCAGTCGATGCTGCGGAGACGTCAGGTACGCCTGTCGCAGACGGATATACCCCCTGAGTTCATCGAAAAACACGGCGCACACATATACCACGACCACGACGGCCATGATCAGATGGCCCCAGTAGCGACCTGTATGATGCGGATCGACGTTGCCCCAGGCGAGCTGATCCAAACCGGTGACATTCCACGTGGTGCCGTTTTGGGTGTCGTCACGAGGGCGATTGTCCTTCCCTCCCACCTTGTTCAACGGAATCAGGACCGGCAGGAGAAGGAATGACAGGGGGACGAAGATCTTGAGCAGCATACGCAGGTATCTCAGGAAGAAATAGGCATCCAGGCCACATTTCTGGATGAACTCTGCATTTGAGGTTTTGAAAACGGGGATGATCCACCGAAACAGACCCGGTGGTGACGGGGCGGTACGTTCTCGGTCCGGGACCAGGTATGTTCGCGGTTGACTGTCAGAGAGTCACAGGATTAGCAACCATCGGGTCGTCCAGGGAGAAGCATGCGCCAAACCACTCACTAGATGCGGGTAAGCTTTCCCTTGAGAAGCAGGAACAACAGGAGTTCGACACCGAAGACGATGATCGCGGTCGCCAGCGAGGCCAAGAAGGTGTTGATGGTCATGCCCTGGCTCCGCTGCGCAGTGCCACTCGACCCGTCGAGGGCGCGCCCAAAGTCGACGTCCGGCATTTTGTCGAAAGCGAATTCTGGAGAGAAGACAGGATGGAAGGAGGGGTAATGCCCGCCGCTAGGTATAGGTCGGTTACAAAGGAGCGAAAGGTGTCAGAGGGGGCGCGAAGGAAACACCATGGATCACGGCCAGGTCCATCTGCTGCCGCGAACCGCTTACTTCGAGCAGATCGGCTAGGGATAGGGTGTTATCTATTGCTGGACAAAAGACAAAGGTGGTGAGAAGGAAGGGCGGTGGCCAGAGGTCCAAGGTGGCCCGATCGTCAAAGAGGCTTTTGTAGATAGCCACCAGGGCCAAGAACCCGCTCAGGAACCAAGACAGAAGGGTGAAAGGAATGACAACAATGGCTCAACCAAGCGTGGGCGCCAGTGAAGGAGAGCCTTAAGGAGGCTCCAGGAGCGGGGAATGGCAGAAGCGAAGAGCGTTCGCCAACGGCTTCACCAGCCTCACCTCCACAGCAGGCGCGCAGCGACTCCAATCCGGTGAGGAGTTGGGTTGGGGACCGTTTTAGCTTGGAAGAGTCAAGACCGGCGCGATGACATCAGGCGCTTCCTGAAACGACAGCCGTGGCCTGGCAGGGCCGCTGGCCGGCCCCAACTCTTTCGGCGTCTCGCTTCGTGGGTGCGCAGAGGCCATGAGCGGCGGGAACGCCCTCCGACAAGGGATACTATTAATGTTAGCGGCAGGTTCCGTTCCTATGCTAGTTTGCTCCCTGGGATGACCCTACAAGGCCACGATAATGAGGCAGGGATTATGAGGATCGGCTCTGCCGTGGAACAGCGGGCATGCGCGTCGGCCCGACCTGGAGGTGGCGGTGCGTCCCCTGGTTCCTGCAGCAGCCACGCGGCCATGAGGCTGGTGCGTGTGTACTGGTGTTATGTAAGCAGGCTACGTTCCGGAGTCTGCTTATGTAAGCTTGTGACACGCCGTCCAAAAGGGGAAGCACTTAACGCGCTGCACCGTGTTGGGACGCGTCTGCCGCCCACCGCCAAGACCTCCAGCTGTCCCTGCGATTTTGCTCCCACAGCGACCCGACACGGTCCTTGCCGACGACCGCACCTCGACAACGACGCTTTAGGACCGCTCTCGCCATGTCCTCACCAGCTTCCAGTCGCCGTCGAGGCCGGCCGGCCGGGCGTTCGGCAACACCGTCTTCTGCCCGCTCTCGAGCCTCCCAGCAGAACCCTGCTCCCCCCAGCAGCCCGACCCCCAGGGCCATGGACGATCAGTCGCAGAGCGGCTCGCAGGCGACCCCGCAAGCATCGAGACGGCTAAGGGGCGAGGAACCAGTGGCATCTTCGTCGCCAATGTTCTTCCAGTCCTCCCCAGCGCATGGAACACAGCAGAGCGCTGGCGGCGCCGAGGAAAGGATGGAGATCAGCTCTCCCCCAAGAGCATCGTCGAATGTGGACGACGGTGAGACGACCCCTCGGGCAAATAGACGACCCGTGGCAGGTATGCACATCTCAGCTATTTGCGGCGCTTTTCCTTGGATAAGTCCTGGATACTGACGAGGACTGCAGACTCTTCACCGATCCGCTACATGTCCAGCTCGAGCCCCACGAGGAGCAACGCCCGCCGGGAGCCCCGCTCAGACATCCCGAGCAGTAGCAGCGGACTGTTCGTCCGCTCCTCGCGGTCTGGCTTCCCACCATACCGGCCTGCTTCCACGCGCAGAGGGGACATTCACTCCGATGCCTTTGGATCCACGCCCAATCGCCGCCGCAGGCTGTTCGTCGATGCCAACGGCATGCCGGTGAACGATGGAGAGCCGCAGTCGGAGGCGACCTTCTCGAATATACATCCGGACACCTCGGAGGCGGAGGCTCTGGGCGGCAGCTCGACCCGCGTCATCTGGGGTACGAATATCTCGATCCAGGACTCCATGTCCGCGTTCAAGAACTTCCTGTACAACTTCACCAAGAAGTACCGCATGTGGGCCGACGGCATGACCGAAGAACAGACCCGCACGATGGGGGCTGTGGCCGAAGAGAAGGAATACATTACCATGCTGAACAACATGCGTCAGCTCGGAGTGACAGGCCTCAACCTGGATGCCAGGAACCTGAAGGCATACCCCCCGACTCTGAAGCTGTGGCATCAACTGCAGGCCTATCCGCAGGAGATCATTCCGTTGATGGATCAGACTGTGAAGGACGTGATGGTCGAACTCGCATTGAAGGAGATGGAGACCCTGAGAAGTCAGAGAAACCATGCTCGGGCACGAGACAACAGCTCGGCACCGCCTGTGCCCAGCTCGGATGCCATGAGTGAGGCGGCCCGGCCTCCACAACCCGAGATCCCCGATCTGGTTGAAGAAGTGGAGAACAAGATCTTCAAGGTTCTGCCTTTTGGGCTGGATAAGACGGTGAACCTGAGGGATCTCGATCCGAAAGGTACGTTGCCTCCTGAGATTTGTGGAATTACTGCTGACTGGAACAGATATGGACAAGCTTATCAGCATCAAGGGTCTGGTGATACGAACAACCCCGATCATTCCCGACATGAAAGAAGGTATCTTGATGCCCTTGTTTGCAGAAATGTCTATGTGCTAACACGCCTTAGCGTTCTTCCGCTGCCAAGCCTGCAACCACAGCGTCCAAGTCGACATCGACCGAGGAAAGATCGCGGAGCCGACTGTCTGCCCACGCCCCGTCTGCAGGAAAGCGAATTCGATGCAGCTGATCCACAACCGCTGTGTCTTCGCGGACAAGCAGGTGATCAAGCTGCAGGAGACTCCGGACACTGTGCCGGACGGCCAAACGCCGCACTCCGTTTCCCTCTGCGCCTACGACGAGTTGGTGGATGCCTGCAAGGCCGGTGATCGGATCGAAGTCACCGGTATCTTCCGGTGCAACCCCGTCCGCGTCAACCCGCGGCAGCGCACGCAGAAGGCGCTCTTCAAGACCTACGTCGACGTGCTGCACATCCAGAAGATCGACCGCAAGAAGCTCGGAATCGACGTGTCGACCATCGAGCAGGAGCTCTCCGAGCAGGTGGCCGGCGACGTTGAGCAGACCCGCAAGATCACCGCGGAAGAGGAGCGGAAGATCAAGGAGACGGCCGCCCGACCGGACGTCTACGAGCTCCTGGCTCGATCGATCGCGCCGAGCATCTATGAGATGGACGACGTGAAGAAGGGCATCCTGCTTCAGCTGTTCGGAGGGACGAACAAGACCTTCCAGAAGGGCGGGAACCCGCGGTACCGAGGCGACATCAACATCCTGCTCTGCGGTGACCCTTCGACGTCCAAGTCGCAGCTCCTGCGCTATGTTCACAAGATCGCGCCCCGAGGCGTGTACACCAGCGGCAAGGGGTCATCGGCCGTCGGTCTCACGGCGTACGTCACCCGCGACCCCGAGACACGCCAGCTGGTCCTCGAGTCCGGTGCGCTGGTGCTCTCGGACGGCGGCATCTGCTGCATCGACGAGTTCGACAAGATGAACGAGTCGACGCGGTCGGTGCTCCACGAGGTCATGGAGCAGCAGACGGTGTCGGTCGCCAAGGCGGGCATCATCACGACGCTGAACGCGCGGACGAGCATCCTCGCCTCGGCGAACCCCATCGGCAGCAAGTACAACCCGAACCTGCCCGTTCCGCAGAACATCGACCTCCCTCCGACGCTGCTGTCGCGGTTCGACCTGGTGTACCTCGTGCTGGACCGGGTCGACGAGCAGGAGGACCGCCGGCTGGCCAAGCACATCGTCGGCATGTACCTGGAGGACCGGCCGGAGAACGCGAGCAGCCAAGAGATCCTGGTAAGTTGAGGCGATCCGATCTCAATTGCATAGACATAGATGCTAACTCGCCACAGCCGGTCGAGTTCCTCACGGCGTACATCACGTACGCCAAGACCAACGTCCACCCGGTCCTCACGCCCGCGGCCGGCAAGGCGCTGACGGACGCGTACGTGGCGATGCGCAAGCTGGGCGACGACATCCGCGCGGCGGACCGGCGCATCACGGCGACGACGCGGCAGCTGGAGTCGATGATCCGGCTGTCAGAGGCGCACGCGCGCATGCGGCTGTCGCCCGAGGTGACGCCGGACGACGTGGAGGAGGCGGTGCGGCTGATCCGCTCGGCCATCAAGCAGGCGGCGACGGACGCGCGCACGGGGCTGATCGACATGAGCCTGCTGACCGAGGGCACGAGCGCCAGCGAGCGCCGCCGCCGCGAGGACCTCAAGCGCGGCGTGCTGGCCGTCGTCGAGGAGCTGTGCAACAGCGGCGGCGGCACCGCGGCGCGCTGGGCCGAGGTGCTGCGCCGGCTCAACGAGGAGAGCAGCGCGCCGGTCGAGGCCGACGAGTTTGCGGCGGCGGTGCGCGCGCTGGAGACGGAGGGCCTGGTCAACGTGCTGGGCGAGGGCGCGCGGCGGTCCATCCGGCGGGTTGGAGGCACTTTTCTGTAGCGGTCACCCCAGGATACAAGCATGATCACGTCATGGTAGGGACGACGGATGATGTCTCATGCACGGAGTCAGATGGCACGACGGGATGGGTCGAAACGTAATATGTCTACGTTGATTCTGCAGTTCGGTGTAAATACCTTGTATGTCTTTTTTTTCTTTTCTTTTCTCTCTCTCTCTCTCTCTTCAGAGACTGTCCAGAGGTGGGTAACGGGCAACGGGGGGCATGAGAGTCTACGCAATGAAGTATAGTACTATATTAAATCGATAATCTGTCGACAAGATTTTTTTTGCTACGAATTTACTCGTCTGGGTGTAACCTGGGCAGAATAAAATATCTCAGGTACTGTACCAGGCTAGGCTAGCTTGTCCTGGATGAGCACTATCCATCTTGACCGCCCGACCGACTCCGCAGCCAGCCACCGCCTCGGGGTCAGCTAAGAAAAAAAATAAAAAAGATCCGTAGAACGGTGATCTGCTGAGTTTTTTTTTTCTTTTCTTTTTTTTCCTACCGTGTTCCTCCTCCGTTCTCCTTCCTTCCTCTAGCCCATGGAAGATATAATAATAATAATAATAATAATAATAATAATAATATCCACGGTTTCCGGGGAGGGGGACATCGGATCCTCGATTCCGTAGATAACGTACCTGAGGCGATGACCGGGGTGGGGCGGCGGATGGCCGGGTGGCGGCTCCGGCGGTCGAGCGTGCAGTAGCGCCGCTGCTCGACCAGAGTACCTGGCAGATACCTAGGTACCTACGGAGGTACCGAAGGTATCTTCAGCGTGCAACTGGAGCGAGCCTTGTACCATCAGGTGAAAAGGGTGCTGGATCGTAGGATGTAGCTCCTCCGGGATATGGGACATGAAGACCGAGAGAATCGGAGGAAAGGTACCTCGGTAGGTACAATACCTAGGACAGGCGGTGAGGGCAGGGTGAGGGTCCTGCAGCCAAGACGCGGCGTGACGCGTGCCTGGCCGGAGGGCGCGACGGAAGCGGTATGCGCGGGCGTGACGAGCTGCCGGTTTCGTCATGTGCGTCTCGTGCGTACCGGACGGAGGACATGCTGGTCTCGTTGCGGCGGCCGGGGAGCCCAGACATCTGACGGAGCGTGTCGCTCGATCTGGGATGCGCTCCGGCCGCCTTGCTGCTCCGTTTGCGAGATCAGGCGGAGGTCTGGGCGCGGAGGAACCGTGGAACCTGCGCGGCACGTGCCCTCCGCCCAGGCGCCATGCCCGATCGGGACCGCCCCGGCCTGCTCCCCGGGCGCGCCTGCCGGGCACGTTCGCCCGCCGCGCCGCCTGAGTGGGCGAGCCGCGCTCGGTTGCCACGGGGAAAGCACGATGGACCGGGTCTGGCGCGCAGAGGCACGGCGGGAGTCGGGCGGAGAGCTCCGCCGCCGATAAGCAGCGGCCGCTGGGAGCAACGGCTCGACCCGGCCCATGCTCCCATCTTCTTCTTCTTCTTCTTCTTCTCCATCCTCACCTCCCGCATGGTCCACCAGCGCCTGATTTCATCTGGAGCTCATGGTGCCATCGCCCTCCCATCGCTCCGCCTGACGTCTCTTTCCTACCTTCACCTCGTTCGGATCCGTCGACCCCGTCTAGCCCGCCATGAGGTAAGCGCTCCAATGGCTTTGCCCGCTCTCCCATCCCTGACGCCTGCAGGTTCGGCGAGCAGCTCCGCTCGTCCATGATCAAGGAGTACTGGTGGCACTACATCGCCTACGAGGACCTCAAGGACGCCCTCAAGCCCCAGTACGTCGAGGAGCCCTCCCCGGACCGCCCCAGGCCCGACCGCAAGCCCTGGACCGAGGACGACGAGAAGCGCTTCGTCGCCCTGCTCGAGAGCGAGCTCGACAAGGTCTTCTCCTTCCAGCGCCTCAAGAGCGGCGAGATCGTCCGCCGCATCCAGGCCAGCGAGCGCGAGGTCAACGAGGTCGTCGCCCGCCTCGACCGCGACGCCGCCCGCCCCCATGACTCCAGACACTCGCCGCCCCCCACCGACCAGGACTTCATGCTGCTCGAGGAGGACCTGAGCGACATCATCGCCGACGTGCACGACCTGGCCAAGTTCACCCGCCTCAACTACACCGGCTTCCAGAAGATCATCAAGAAGCACGACGTGCGTTGCTTCCATCCTTGGTACGGTTCTTGGACACAGTGCAGCTTGCTGACCGGTGTAGAAACAAACGGGATGGATCCTCCGTCCGGTCTTCGCCGCCCGCCTCAAGGCCAAGCCCTTCTTCAAGGACAACTACGACGCCTTCATCGTCAAGCTGTCCAAGCTCTACGACCTCGTCCGCACCAAGGGAAACCCCGTCAAGGGCGACAGCGCCGCCGGAGGGCAGCAGGCCAACTTCATCCGCCAGACCACCAAGTACTGGGTGCATCCCGACAACATCACGGAACTCAAACTCATCATTCTCAAGGTTCGTCCTCTTTTTTTTTCTCTCTCCACTCTCTGATGCAGATGCTCATGAGCCATCGCAGCATCTCCCCGTGCTGGTCTTCAACCCCCGCAAGGAGTTCGAGGAGAAGGACACGGCCATCTCGTCCGTCTACTTCGACAACCCAGACACCTGGGAGCTGTACACCGGGCGGCTCAAGAAGACCGAGGGAGCGGAAGCCATTCGGCTGCGGTGGTACGGTGGCATGGAGAGCGATCAGATCTTCGTCGAGAGAAAGACGCACCGGGAGGACTGGACGGGAGAGAAGTCCGTCAAGGCCCGCTTCCCCATGAAGGAGAAGCACGTCAATGCCTTTCTCTCCGGCAAGATCACGGTCGAGCGTCTCTTCGAGAAGATGCGGAAGGAGGGCAAGAAGAGCGAGGCCGAGATCGCGCACTGGGAGCAGCTGGCGCGCGAGATCCAGTATCGGGTCATCTCCCGGAAGCTGGTCCCCGTCACGCGGACCTTCTACCACCGGACGGCGTTCCAGCTGCCGGGAGACGCGCGAGTCCGGATCTCGCTGGATACGGAGCTGACGATGATCCGGGAGGACAACATCGGCCGAAGACGGGCCGGCGACAACTGGCGCAGGATGGACATCGGGATCGACCATCCGTTCTCCCAGCTGCCCCCCGAGGATGTGGTGCGGTTCCCCTATGCGGTTCTGGAGGTCAAACTCCAGACCCAGGCCGGGCAAGAACCGCCCCAGTGGATCAGAGACCTCACCGCCAGCCACCTCGTGGAGGCGGTCCCCAAGTTCAGCAAGTTCATCCACGGCACCGCAACCCTCTTCCCGGACAAGATCAATCTCCTGCCTTTCTGGATGCCGCAGATGGATGTCGACATCCGGAAACCGCCCACGCGCCCGTTTGGCATCCAACGGCCGCCCCAGAGCTCCAGCCTGACAACCAGCGACGGACCCTTGGACGAGGATGAAGAAACGGAAGAGGAAGAGGGGCAGGATTCGGAGTCTGACGGTGCGAGACGTCGGCGGCGGCGTACCCCCTCCGACAGCCGTGTGCAACCGGTGGAAGAGGGCGGGGATGCAACGGCGCATGGTGGGATGCAGCAAGATAATGCGGTGTTCCTGGAGACGGACGGGAACGCCCTCGACATCGAGGAACGCATCGCCGCCCAGCCGCTGCCTTTGCCCGGGGACGAGGACTATCCGCTGTACGATTCGGACGACGAGACGGAGGACCCGGCCGAGCTGGAGGAGGCCAGGAGGATCGGCGGGTGGTATTACCGCAAGCAGCTGGCCAAGTATTACGCGCGCCAGGCCGGGAAGCGCATCGTGGAGGGCCTCAAGGCCGCCATCCCACGTCCAAGACCGACGCAGATGCCCCCGGAAGCTCCTAACGGCATCGCCATCATGGGACGAGGCGGGCGCACCGTCAAGCGGTTCGTCGCGCCTCCAGGCAAACGTAAGTCAGCGTACATCCCGTCCCTTCAGAGACCGATCTTCTAACCGCCAACAGGAATCTACGTCCCCGTCCGCGTCGAACCCAAGGTCTACTTCGCCGCCGAGCGGACCTTCCTCGCGTGGCTCGAGTTCTCCATCATCCTGGGCTCCATCGCCGCGACCCTGCTCAACTTCGGCCGCGACGCCGTCACCCTGACCGCCTCGTGGGCCTTCACCGTCCTCGCCGTCCTGGCGCTGCTGTACAGCCTGGTCCTGTACATCTGGCGCGTCGACAAGATCCGCAAGCGGCGCGACGTCAAGCGCGTGTACCACGAAAGGTGGGGGCCCACGCTGCTGTGCATCGGGCTGGTGGTTGCGGTGGCGTTCAACTTTGCGCTGCGGATGCGGCATGGTGGGATGATGGATGATGATTATGACCGTGGTCATCATGGGAAACTTGGGAGGTTTGTTGGGGATGGTGCAGGCCATGAGTTGTGATTGCCAGCGCTGGATTGAGCTTTTGACGCTGTGTGATGCTGTGTTTGCTATCCCTTTTTTTCGTGTCTCATGTTATGTGATGGTTATGGTGTTCTGTCTCTGTCATACTGAGTTTCTGTGCTAGGCGTTGATGTTGTTCGAGTTGGACCTTACGCATGGCTTTTGCTCTGTCTTTTGCTTTGCTTGTTTTCTCCGGGACAGTCTGGCTGGCGGGCTGGCGTTGCATTTTTTTTTTTTAATTTTTCTTTTCCTTTTGTTCTAGAACGCAGGCAAGAAGCCCCTCCGAGCTGAGGGGACGTCCGTCGATGATGATGTTGTCGAATCAATATATATATATATATATATATATATATATCATAG
>JGI26058J51888_1000379_pt1 | contig 26954 bp, 18 predicted proteins | sample HigsolmetaSP110D_FD_51888 | JGI IMG/M metagenome (IMG submission 51888) | reverse complement strand
GGGGGGGAGGGGAACTCGTAGCGGCGAAAGTTGTCTTTGACGGATGAGTTCGGGGTACCTGATGGATACGATTGATATTCATTTTCTGGATTAGACTGGAGCGGAACGACACGGCGTCCACCACTCCAGCAGATCGATCAGTTGATTTACAGTACCGTACATACTGTGCATACAGTGTTTGTTAAATAAACAGCCACGGGGGGACTGTATTGACGTCCTGACTGCTGCAGACGACCCGGTCTGATGCATGCATGCATAAGGTATAGGTGTCTTTATCCTGCTGGCTGACTAACCGGATCTTTTTTTTTCCTGGGATCAATCATCTAGGAATGTACAGTACTGTACATACCCTGCCCAACCTAATAGTACATAAATAATAGTCGGAGGCGGCCGACCTCCGATGGATGCCCGCTGCGCGCGGGCGGGACGGTCGGACGCATTACCCCGCGGTCGGCGAGACATCCCTCTCCCTCACACACACTCTCTCTGCTTGCTTTGGCTCTGGACCCCAGGCACCATTGACCCTGCTGGCTTTTTCTCTTCTTTCTTTTTTGTTTTTTTGTCCGGGGCACTTGGGAAGAACAACGATCCGGCCCGTAGCAGTCCTGTCTATCTTGCTGGCTGTCCTACCTACCTGAGGGAGAGCGGCCGGGCCAGCCCGTGTTGTCCACCGTCGGATTCCGCCCTGGTGGGGTGGGGACGACAAGGCGGGAGAGAGAGCGGGGTGGTCTGTTCCTGCGTCGGTGACGTGTTGTCTATTATCTATTATATCTACTTACCTTATATATATATATATATATCCATCGGGACAGAGTCCTGTACATGACATGCTTGCTTGCTTGCAGCTCTTCTTCCATCTGCGTCTCCACTCCTCCACACATACATTATTAATGATACTATTCTTCTAAATACGTGGATCATATCACCTCCGGCCCGTTGGTTGTGTATATCTCTCATCTCTCTCTCTCTCTCCCCCCTAGGACCTCTTCTTCCTCTTCCTCCCTGGTGTCGGTGTCTACCTACCTCACCTTCCTACGTACCTGAGATATCTTATACCTACAGACTTTGGTATTCCACGACGTGTATTCCCCACCAATGCCTCCTCCCACCTACACCCTCTTCGTCGGGACGTTCATCCACCTGCCCGGCGCCCCTGCCTCTACCCCTTCAGGTCCCAAGCATACCCTGTCGGTACACCACGGCGCGCTGTGGGTGTCTGCTGCGGATGGACGCATCGCGGGGTGTGAGTGGGATGTCAGTTTGCAGAGTGACGAGGAGGTGGATGCGTGGCTGGAGAAGAGGGGGTGGGTGAGGGTCGATGATCATCATCCTGATCCGAGTGAGAAGGAGAGGAGGGACAAGGATGGGGAGGAGAAGGAGAAGGTCACGGTGAGGGTCGTCCGCGCGAGGGAGCAGCGGAACGAGTTCTTTTTTCCGGGTTTCGTGGGTACGTTCTTTCTCTTTTGTGGTCCTGTTATGTGGATATCACGCTGATATCGCAGACACTCATATCCACGCCTCGCAATATCCGAATACCGGCATCTTCGGCTCGTCGACCCTGCTCGACTGGCTCGAGAAATATACCTTTCCTCTGGAAAAGTCCTACGGAGACGGCTCCGACGAAGCTCCTCCTCCAGCTCGCATCGCCTACAACCGCGTCATCTCGCGCACCCTGGCCAACGGCACCACCTGCGCTGCCTACTATGCCACCATCCACGTCCCCGCGACGAACCTCCTCGCGACGCTCTGCCACGCGCGCGGCCAGCGCGCCCTCATCGGCCGCGTGTGCATGGACAACCCGGCCTTCTGCCCGGAAGACTACCGCGACGCTTCTCCCGACGCATCTGTCGCCGCGACCGAGGCCACCATCGCCCATATCCGCCGCCTGGACCCGGAGGGAACGCTCATCCACCCCGTCGTCACCCCGCGCTTCGCGCCGACCTGCTCGCCCGCCGCGCTGTCCGCGCTGGGCAAGCTCGCATCCTCCTCGAACCCGCCGCTGCACGTCCAGACGCACATCTCCGAGAACACGAACGAAGTCGCCCTCGTCCGGGACCTCTTCCCGGAGTCGTCCAGCTACGCGGACGTCTACGACCGCCACGGCCTGCTCACGCCGCGCACGATCCTCGCGCACGCGGTGCATCTGAGAGCCGATGAACGCGCCCTCATCCGCGCCCGCGCCGCCAAGGTCTCGCACTGCCCGGCCTCCAACGCCGCGCTGGGGTCGGGGCTGTGTCCCGTCCGGACGTTGCTGGATGACGGGATCACCGTCGGTCTGGGCACGGATATCTCGGGCGGGTACAGCGCCAGCATGCTCGAGGCTGTGAGGCAGGCGTGTCTGGTCTCGCGCCTCCTCCAGTTCAGCCATCACCAGAGGACCGGGGAACCGACTGGACGGGAGAAGCTCAGCGTCGAGGAGGCGCTGTACCTCGCGACGCGCGGCGGCGCGCAGTGCGTCGACCTCGCGGACCGCATCGGCGGATTCGACGTCGGCTTGTGCTTTGATGCGCAGCTGGTCGAGTTAGGCAGGGTTCATCCGGAGGATGATCGTGATCCGGCGGGCACGGATGATAGAGGGAGCGTTGGCAACGTCGACGTCTTCGGCTGGGAGTCGTGGGAGGAGAAGGTGCACAAGTGGGTGTGGAGCGGCGACGACCGCAACGTTCGCGCCGTGTGGGTTAACGGGCGGTTGGTGCATGAGCGGGGGAAGAACCTTTTGAATCCCTCGGTATGTACCTAGGTACCCTGGTACCTACGAGCTAGGGGAATGATATGTGTGTGTACTTTTGCGGCGGGTCTGCCCGTTGGGGATTGGGGAGTATTTTTTTATCCTTGCTTATTTGCCTGTCTGTCTGTCTGTCTATATATAGACTGGAGGGCGTATAGGATAGAGGACTTGACCTTACTTGGTCCGGGGGATGGGGGATGGATAGAAATCAATAAATAAATAATCCCTCTAATGATAATATTGCTAGTTTCTGGACTGTGCTGTCAAGGATCAAAGGTACATGTACAGTACAGAAGCCTTTTGTTAGATCTTCTACTAGAGAAGACTACTGTACAGGGACATTTCGTCGGAAAAGCTCCGAAGGAGTTCTTGGCGAAGAGTTTCTGTTCTTTAGGATATCCACCCCTCCTGAAGGGAGACGAGGAGAACGGACTTCACCTCTTTCATCTTCGGACAGGATTCTACGTGTGGTGTGTGTGTTTGGAGAGGCTTCACTGAGTATACGACAGGCCCAGGTGCCTTCTAATCTGTTTTCTTTTCTTCTTTCTGCTTCAAGGACTTCATAGATTTAGGTATTCTCGTCCTCTCGAGAGCCTGACTACTTGTTTACTCTCTCTCTCTCTTCCTCCGGCTTGCCTCCTATAATGAGGCTTTGCATAATACATCAGTACAATACAATCAATGTCAACTCGTGTTCAATATAAACTAGTATTGATCATTGGCAGAAATAGAAAGAATTGACTTCTTTCTTTTTTTTCAAAAATTCTTTTTCTTTCCTTCGGTTCTCATCGCTACTTGGTTGGGAATTCGTTGAATTGACTTACTTCATATAGCTCTGTTTGTGAGATGGGACTAGGACTGGGATTGCCTTTTTTTTTTCCCTTTTTCCCCACACCGCTGCGCAAATCTGTAAATATGTGTCTGTCTGTCTTTTTTTACTGACATCGACTATTTGTGCTGAAGAGAATACCTTTATGCATATTACTGATAAGTTTGAAGATTGGGAAATGTCAATCAATTAATTAGATTCTGCTACTACTCCCCTTGACTAGTCTATTCTATACTCCTGCAGACTCTGTTTGAAGAGTGTGGATGCACTCAACGATCTGTGGATTATAGGTAGGTACTGTGGCTGTGATATTAGGTATGTACGTACCACACCTATCTCTGGTGCATGATTGATACCTGGCTGGGTAAGGTGGTCGGGTAACAAGGCGGAAGAATGCATCTGCCTAATTCTAACTGTCTCTGTCTCACCTCACAGAGTAAGTGGTATATCTATCTACAGCACTCGATGTTCCAGCCGAGAAGGCAGGATGCCATCTCATCTGCAGCTTGCTCAAGATGGCAACTGACTGACTGACAGTGGAACTGCAGCAACCTTTTAAGCCTCTGTCTGCATAGGGAGGGGAGGCCCGCTGAGGAAAGTAACTGTCTAGGCAGGCCCGGAATCGTGACACATACATAACGACCAGGAAGGGAATGAATGATGATGATAGTGATAAACGTCAACTTGTAAACTCGGAGTACATGCCACGACGAACATGACAAAAAAAAAGGCCAAAGCTGCATGAGAATTGCAGCAAGAACTGGGTATTTTTTTTCTTCGGCATCTGACGACTATACATATCTGGAGAAATAATCGACTTTGAGCTGATCTGATGTCGCATGTCCCGTGACCGGTGTCCTTCCGCTTTCGGAAAATATCGATTTAGTTGAGGTTCCCGTCGGACGCGGCGTCGACCTCCCGTCTCTCTGTCTCCGCTTACCTAACGACTACAGAACAGGCCAACAGCGCCTGCTCTTTGTTTGCGCATTGGGAATCCCTTTTTCCTTTTTGAAGTCTCCGAGTGGTCTGGTTGATTGTCGTTGGAAGTTGCGGTGACCCCGTGACGATGGGGGCTGTGTTCGGGTTGCTACGCCGTCTTCCGAAACAACGGCGGGTAGCCGAGACCTGAAATAGCTCTCGACCACGAGAGAGGCTATGGCTTTGCTATAATTGCGGCAATAACTGGCCAGTATTTTGGCGTCTAGCAGTATGACAGTTGTTTGTTTGCTGTATTATTGTGTTATTATACGGTACGGATGGCAGCAGCAATAATGTTTTTTCTAGGTATGTTTCGTGTGCGAATCCTATGTTTGTCTTGTTTTGCTTTCGCATGATGTTGGATAGATACGCTAAATGCCGATTTCTGCAGTCATGTTGTTGGGTCGGTGGCACTGTTGATGAAGCAGGGTGCTTGGATCCTGGTGCGGGATCCGGGAAATAGAGCTGCTCACAGCTGTACTCGCCTGCAGAAGTCAAACAGCCCCATGATGATGAGGCTGGGGTGGGATCGTTGTGTCCTTTTCTATTGTCAACCAATATAGCGCTCGACTACAAGGCCGTTGATTGAAGCGACAAAGAGTATCTTGGCGTCATATCCAATGCAGGATGCCACGCAGCTGGATGATTGCAGTCGGCAGGATCAGGCCGCATACGTCGGTATGGTCTCGGGAATTCCCTAATGAATTCCCTGATGCTGACAGTATGCCAGCGGTTCTTCTCCACTAGAGCGGAAGATTGCCATCCGTCCAACATCGGAGACTGTTATGTACCGGATCTGCGCCGACCCTGCGGCAAGCAGCATTATTGACTGGCAAAGATACTACTTTGCCTGCTCAGTTCAGACGTGGACCGTATCTGCTTGGCGCAATTCCAGCAGCACGAGTGTGGCTTCCGGATCTCTGCAGGCCTGTCTCGGATGGCCCAGTCTGCGAGTGTAACGGTTGCGTCCAACGATGGAATCCGTCTCGACAGAATAAAGCGCCGGCCGTTGCCTCTGTCAAAACATCGCTCCGCTTCGGGGCGAGCGTTGTCGTGTAGAACGGCCACCTTTCTGCTCGCTCGCCTGGGCAGTTTGAAACCGCATCGGACAGGATGAGGGCGTGCCGGTCGACCCTCGCAGGCCTCGCCGTTGCCGCTCTGGCGGGCTGCACCGCGGGCCTGGGAGCGCGGATGTCGCCAAGGCTGCGAGACTTGCAGTTGGCGGCGGACCTGAGCCTTGATCCCACCATGGCCATCTTGTACCGTGAACAGTTCCGTATGCTGCTCGCGAATTCTGCAGCGGCGGACGTTCCCACGGAGTACGCTGAGGTGTGTTGCGCGAGACGACGCATCTAGAGAAGATCTCTATCTAATCCTGCAAAAAGATCCCCATAGATCACGACGATCCGTCCGCGGGCACCTATCAAAACCGCTACTGGGCGTCGGAGGAGCATTACCAGCCCGGCGGACCGGTGTTTGTCTACGATGTCGGCGAGACGGAGGCGGAGCTGCGAGCCCAGACGTACCTTACCAACTCTTCGTCCTTTTTCAAAAAGATTCTGGAAGAATTCCACGGTATCGGGATTGTATGGGAGCATCGGTATGTAACCGGACATGTCGGCGTTGCGCTCGGAAACTGACGATACTAGATACTATGGCCTCTCTCTGCCTTTCCCGGTCAATCTCGACACGCCTGTTGAGCACTTCAAGTACCTCAACAACAAGCAGGCGCTGGCCGATCTGCCGTACTTCGCCCGCAACTTCAGCCGGGATGCCTTTCCCGATCAGGATCTGACTCCGCGGTCTACGCCGTGGATCATGGTCGGTGGTTCCTATTCGGGGATGCGCGCTGCGTTTTCGCGGGATCAGTACCCGGACACCTTCTTCGCCGCGTACGCCTCGTCTGCTCCGGTCGAGGCGCGCATCGACATGAGCGCGTACTGGGATCAGGTGTATCGCGGAATGGTCGCGTATGGATACGGCAACTGCACCAAGGACCTCCAGGCCGCTTACGCCTACATCGACTCGCAGCTGGCGAACAACGAGACGGCCGCGGCAATCAAGCAGCTCTTCCTGGGGGAGGGGGCGGAACACAACAGCAATGGAGATTTCACGTCTGCGCTGAGGGCCATCTACGGTACGTTCCAGAGCTATGGAATGAGAGTAGGTTCTTACGGCCTGGGCGCCTTTTGCGACTATCTGGAGACGGATCCCGACACCAAGCGCGTCGCCGGCCCCGACGGGCTTGCCCCGGTAAAGGGCAACAAGGCCATGGCCGAGCGATTCGCATCCTGGGGGAAGCTTCCGGCGCTGGTCAACGGCTACGCGCAGACCAACTGCAAGGGCCTCGACACGAGCAGGCCGCAGTCCTGCGAACTGGGCGGCCCTTCCTCCGATCCCACCGTCATCAGCTGGACCTGGCAGTACTGCACCCAGTGGGGGTACTTCCAGAGCAACAACTTCGGCCCGCGCGCCCTGCTCTCCAGGTACCAGACGCTCGACTACTGGCAGTCCGTCTGCTACCGCCAGTTCCCCGGCGGGCTGGAGAGCGGCCTGCTGCCCGCGAAGCCCCAGGTGGACGCCGTCAACCGCGAGACCGGCGGCTGGGCCATGCGGCCCTCCAACGTGTACTGGAGCGGCGGGGCGTTCGACCCGTGGCGGACGCTGTCCCCGCTGTCGACGGAGCCGTTCGCCCCGCGGGGCGTCGAGCTGACGACGGACCCGCCGGCGTGCGGCGTGCGGACGAGCGAGAACAGGCTGTTCGGGTACGTCATGGCGGACGCGGAGCACTGCTTCGACTTCAACCCCAACTTCGCCGGCGGGGAGGTCTCGCGGGGGCTCTTCGCGCGGGCGTTGCGGGAGTGGCTGCCGTCTTTCAGGAACAGGACGTGTTGATCTCTTCGCACGTGTGACGTATATATCCTCAATACCATGTCGTGAGAATCTGGATGTCTATATTATTAGCATCATCTACTCATTCGGCAAAGAGCATGATTGAGCATCCGACGCAAGACCTTTGTCCAGACTGGTCAGGAAGAAACTTGATCATGACGTAACTACAGCTGTCAAGAATTAGGTGGGGGAGAGAAGAGTAGGGGCGGTGGGGAATCACACAACACCGCGATCTTTGTATGATGGGAATGACACCGGATCCGCCTCGCAGCGCCCACTGCACAGGACTTGAGCCATATATAACATTGTTTCTAGAAGGGAGCATGGTGGACCAGCGGCTACCTCCCTGTCCAAGTTTCACATCGGGATCTCAGATCCAGCTCTGGTGAAAATAAACCATCCGGAGATAAACCCTTGGGCCGCAGGGTAAATCCGACGCTCACAATCGGATCCATACTTGATTTGTCATCCACCTTCCAAGATCGTCGCGTGGATGTATGGAATCATCCGCAAACACAGGAAGCCGGGCCCGCAGAGGTCCGCCGATTGATTATTAATGATTAACCGGTGGAGATGGCAGAGGACATATATCTGCCTACGCAGCACGTCGCTGGCATCTGCATGTGGATGCCCATTTTCGGTTTTGATTATCGGTCTCTCTGGGAGTTAGGGATAGGCGTCTCAGGACATACATACACCGGCCTCTTAGAGTAGAGCAGGGTAGGCAGGATGTCGACGGACCCGAATTCGGAGATCTTGTCAAGCGGTAAGTGGACATAATACCCTTAGCAATATTATATCCTCTCAATTGAACCCTTCCGGTCCGGTCGATATGAGCATCGTACTGTAATCCACGTAGCGTACGTCTTTTACTGATCCCGGAATTCGTAAGTACAGGAGCCAACTTCGTCTCCAAAACCCACCGCGACACCTACCCCGCCATCGACCCCACCAGATCGAACCTCTCCGGAAGATACGTCCTCGTCACCGGCGCCTCCAAGGGCATCGGCCGCGCCACAGCCCTCGCCTACGCGAAAGCCGGCGCGTCGGGCATCGCCATCGCGGCGCGCGCGCAGTCCCAGCCCGCGCTGGCTGCCCTGGCGGACGAGATCCGCCAGGCTGCGAAGGCCCTGGGGAAGCCGGAACCGAAGGTGCTCAGTCTGAGTCTCGAGGTGACGGACCAGAAGAGCGTGGATGCGGCCGCGAAGGAGGTGACCGATGCCTTCGGCGGCCGGTTAGATATCCTCGTCAACAACGCGGGCTACCTGGAGACCTGGGTGCCCATCGCCGAGAGCGACCCGGACGAGTGGTGGCGCACGTGGGAGGTGAACCTCAAGGGGCCGTATCTCGTCTCGCGGGCCTTCCTGCCCCTGTTGCTTAACACAAGCAATGGCCCGAAGACGGTCGTCAACATCAGCAGCGTCGGCGCCCACCGCATCATGCCCGGCGCCTCCGCCTACCAGACCAGCAAGTTCGCCCTGCTCCGCCTGACCGAGTTCCTGCAGGCCGAGTACGGCTCGCAGGGCCTGCTGACGTTTGCCGTGCACCCGGGCGGCGTCCCCACGGACCTGGCCAAGTGCATGCCGACGGAGATGCACGCCGTGCTGACGGACACGCCGGAGCTGGCGGGGGACACGATCGTGTATCTGACAGCGGATCGGAAGGAGTGGGAGTGGTTGGCGGGGCGCTATGTCAGCTGCAATTGGGACGTGGAGGAGCTGAGGGCGAAGAAGGGGGAGGTGGAGAGGGGGGATCTGTTGAAGGTGCGGATGGCTGTGACGTCTGTGTAGTCTACTAGAGAAGGGCCTAGAGATCTGGAGGGAAGAAAGGTTCAATTGGATAGAGTAGAGTAGAGTAGACTGGACTAGACTAGACTAGAAAATACGTCATTAATTAGGTGCTGGCGGAAGCGCTGTCACAGGGGTGAGTAGATAACTCTACTGTAGTGTACATGGACCAATGATATTTCAGGCAGACTGAAAAAAAAAATCTTTAAATAAGGTTTAAATTGACGTGTCTTGATATTAAATACAGACAACTAAAAAATCACTGACTCCATGTAATCCTGTGTATTTGTAATTCTTACGGTGTGTACAGATAAAAACTTGTTGGATGTCATTGGAAATATATACCCTGTAGGTAATATCTGTCTGAGTAAGGATCCAGACATGGACATGCAGAGCACATCAGGGAGATAGATCAACATCGATAGTTCGATACAATTATTGACATCAGCTGTTTGTCGTCAGATTCTTGGAACCTGGCTGGCTATTATAACACGTAGGGATATTATTGCTGTGCTTCAGCTAGTCGATGGGCTGGCTGCTGAAGTGACAGTCGTTCGGGTCGTAGAAGAAGTGCTTGGAGAAATGATGGAGCGACAGGTGAGTGAGACTGCCACTTGTTTTCCTTTATTTTTTTTCTTTTTCTTTTTCTTTTCTTCAATCTGTTATGTCAATCACTCATATGGGACGCCAGCAACTTCGAGAGCTGATAACCACGCTTCGGCATAAAAGGGCTGAAATCAAGCTCTACCTGGACAGACAGGATGCATTAGTATGGGGGGTTAAGGGCCATGGGTAAGAAAAAGCGTTTATTCCCCTTCCGTGGATGACTATAGAATGTCTCGATTGACTGGAGAATCGAGACGGTGACTGCGTTGCGGCTAGACGACGAGGGCTTCATGGAAAAGCTATCGACGCATGATCTGGGGCGTGGCTACAACAAGCTTACGCCGGATAGGATTCGCAACGAGCTGTGGAAAATGGACATTTGGAATGAACCATGGACCAACGAAGACCCGTAGTGTCGTACCGGTTATTGTTACTACGCGGCTACAGGCTCGGAAAGGACTGGGGAGGAAGATCAAGTGGCAACATACAGTGTTGACCTTCATCCCAGATGGTCAAGACTCTCCACGGACTGAGATATTTACACTTAACGAAATTGTTTCAAAGGAATTTTATTTTTTGACGGCTGGAAAAGATGTCTGGACTATTGAGGTGAAACCTCATTATGGAACCTGGAACACCCAGTTTGATCTGGAGCGGGTTCATCCATAAGGGCGGGCAGGTCCTCAAGAGAGAGACATATCACAATTGTATCTTGAAGATACAGAGCCACTCAATATACCGAACCTACTGACTGAGTGAAGGCTGTTAAGAAATTCAACACACTTGGGCTCAGTGACTTCAACACTCCAATCTTTTAGCCAATATCAGGTCAAACTCTTTTTTAATTAACAAAATCTGGACCTTCTTTTCGTAGTTAGAATACAAATAGGAACAGAAAATAGAAGAATCAAATGCATGTTGCTCTCTCCTTGTGCATTCTCCATGCCTAATCATAATCACACATTATTAATGTCCAGAACATGGGAGGAATTGGCATGTAGCCTCTATTAGTATATACTTTAAACAGCTCCGGATAGATTCACTGGCTACCACCGTTCAATATAGTAATTCCGTCCATATAGGCACACAGGGTTTTCCAGCGTGCATACAGCAGTGCTACAATAGAAATCCAATTCGGATCTTCAGCAGATTCTTCACGGGTGCATATACGAGTTTTTGAGTTGGCCAGGCTGTACGTACGTAATTGTCACACGCGCCAGCAGCCACAACCCGGAGACGCCTGCGGGCCCTTCACCGGCTGGAACTTGGAAATGCCATGTTCTTCCAGGTCCGCTCATTGCTTTATCTCTTTAAGGCGAAGACCAGGTGTTGATATATGGCTCATGCGGGGCCTAGAGAGCGGACCCCTCCATTACAGTGCTCCAGGGCACTCGGAGCCCCTTGATAGGTCTTATGTAGAGTAGCGGGTGCTCAATTCCTCCATCTAAAAGGTGTTATTGAAGAGAACTAACATAATTTTACATTTCATAAATGCGTATTCAACCTTTTCAATTTTCTCAGTTCTGCATGACGCAGTCTTTATCTGTTGCAGAAGCAAGCCCTTGTTGTGTGATCAATATCAACGTTTACCACTGTCAAGTATAGCTCTTTGCTCTGGCACCAGAGGACCAGCTTCTTCTGCTGAGAGGCACTATAAGAAAGTGCATTTTCCCACTCTATAATACCGAGAAAAATATAACCGTCGAGCACAGCAACCTCATCTCTTTATTCCTCTCATCGAGTTATCCATTGCGCGGCCCCAGTCTTTCTCATACCCAGTGAATAACCATGTCCGAGGACCTCTTTCTACCCTGGTAAGTAGTAGAGCTGATCCATTTATTTCCTTGATAACTGAGAGGATCTTGCAAGACTAACCCTGTCAGACGGTACATTGGAGTTGTGATACGACAATCACGGTATTCCGGAGGGAGTTATGCTGTACCAGCGCAGCCAGGAGAGTGTAGTCGTCCGCTCCAATCATCACCCCCTTCTTGACCCGAGAGATAAATCTCAGGATGACGAAGAAAACGGCGAGAGCTGTGATGGCGCTGGTTGTTCGCAGCAGCTCTGCTTGCCGGCTCTCCTGCAATCTGTCATGGGAAGGTGTCATGCCAATGAAGCGGGATTAGATCGAGAAGAATAATCTATGAATATAAGGGAACGAATGGGGAAAAAAACCCATCTGCGTCATAAGGAAAAGAAACAGAAATATGTATTAACCCATCTCCAAGATAAAGCCCTCAGAGAGAAGTCCGGACTGAGTTGCTCCGTAATTGATACTGTGCGGAGTATTGCTGTCCATATCCATATCTCTTGTCCTGGACAGGGATCGCTTATCGTCTCGATGCCTGGAACGGTGCTTAACGATGCGAAAGCAGATATGATCCATCAGTCAACCAGAAAACGACAGTTCTGACTGCAATTAGATTTCATTCATTGTCATGGTGGCTTTTTCCACTTCACAGCGATATTTTAGGTCCCCACGATCGTCTTCGACAACCACAGTATGCGAACTTGACAGTATCGCATGTCCCGGGAGAACAGGAAACCAGTGCGCCAGTGAGCATGGTATCGTAGGTCTAGGTGCTGTACCTGTATGGGGTGGATAGTGCATAGCTTATTCCACCATCCGGGGTATCTCGGTCGACGAGACAAGAGGCGTATGCAGTCTCCATGGTTTGTCTGGGGCAGCGAGCCGGCGACTTGGCGCGAGGCTAGTGAAAGTCCAACAACTTAAGCATCTCGTCTTCGTAGCGTCGCGTGCTGATATATATATATAAGATATAAATTCTCTTGTTGATGAAGAACTCGATACTCGGATCTTTCGATTTGGCAATTCTTGCATATTTTCCTGTGTCTTTTGATCAATATGCACCATTCACTTTCTCCAATAAGATCCACAATGGCCTGAATAATAACGCTGAACGCCAGATGACCCTTGCCGAGACAGTGGAACAGCACAGATATGGCTTGCGGGGAACTGCGCCCTCGGTCCTTTATAGGCTCAGCCAAACATGACATGCGCCATGCACAAGCCTAGAAGCTTAAAAGCAAGCCTAAAAAAAAACCGTCGGACACTCTTCATGATGCCTGCCCGCGCAGGACGCCAATTGTGGTTTTTCCGGGTAAAAATAAGCGAGCAGGGGAATTTGTTTCTGATGATGGCGCAGCTGACGCAGCCTCTGGTTAGGATTTCGATCGAGTACCCTTGACATAGCCCGCAGGTCAACTCGAATACGGTAAATACATATACTCCATATAAGTGCACGGCTCGTTCTTCTGCAGTATTCTCCATTCGCGTTCTATACATACAATTCCCAGCCACCTCCTAATACCCTTCACCTCAGGAGTCTACGGAGTATGTACGGTAGAAACTGTCAGTAGTATTTGATAAAAACAAGGACTTAAGCTAATAGAAGCAGGGGTTTGTCAGTAAGTTCTAGCTAGCCCAACCGACTACAGGGGTAGGTTGCTCGCTACTGCATACTAAGGTCAACAGTTTCCTGCAGATCCCTGATGATAACCCTGATAGTCTATCTAAGGACGATGACCGCGTTCCTAATTCCAGGATTTATTTTTGGGGTCGCCCCCACGCATTCACAGCTCCGAACCTTATTACTCTGTACAGTTAGTAGAGATGTCAGACGTTGCAGCTTATAGGTACATATCTAGTGGTCCAGGAACCAAAGATACCTCTTGTTCAAACTCGTCTTCTCTGTACTACTTGCATACCTTCTGAGTTCTCTCCTCGTTCATTATCCTATTCTCTCTCCATTCCCTCCTTTATCTGTTTTAAATAACACCACATATACAAAGCCCCCACCATGACAGCACCTACCACAACCACCAACACCGAAAGACCAACCATCGTCTTCATCCCCGGCGCCTGGCACCTCCCCGAGGCGTTCGACACCGTCCGCGCCCTGCTCTCCCAGCGCGGCTACGCCTCCGAAGCCATCGCCCTCCCCTCCATCGGCGCGGAGCCCCCGACCAAATCGCTCAACGACGACATCGAGCACGTACACGCGGTGCTGAAGCGCCTCGCCGACGACGAGGGGAGGCAGATCGTCGTGGTGTGTCACTCATACGGGGGGCTGGTGGGCGCGGGGGCCGTGAAGGGGGTGGAGTTCGTGAGGCGCGTGAAAACTCGTCGGGAAGAGGATGGGAAGAAAGGGGGAGTGATTATGCTGGTGTATATGGCTGCGTTTGTGGTGCACAGGGGCAAGAGTTTGAAGGATATGCTGGGTGGGGAGTGGTTGCCGTGGATGAGGTTTGATGTGAGTGTCCCTTTCCATCTCTTTGTTTTTCTTTTCTATCTCATATATGAATGATGGTTCATGATATTTAAAATTGCTTGAAAAAGTCCAATCCGCAAGGAATCCCACAGACCCAGACTTGAACCCAGAAATTGTAACAAAAATGATCTACGTATTTTGACGGTAATAATTTGAACAGGGCAACTACTCCCGCTCCTCCGCCGAAGCAACCATCTTCTACAACGACCTCCCACCCGCCGAGCAATCCAAATGGATCTCCAAGCTGACGCACATCTCCGCCGGGGTCTTCACCGACCCGGCCACGCACGAGCCCTGGAACGACAACGACGGCCTGTCCCTACCGTGCATGTACCTCCTCTGCGAGAAGGACAAGGGACTCCCTCTCGCGGTGCAGGAGCAGATGGTGCGCACGCTGGGCGAGGGGGTGACGCAGTATCGATGCGATGCGTCGCATTCGCCGTTCCTGAGCGTGCCGGAGAAGGTGGTGGAGGCGATGGAGATTGCGGCGAGGTTTGGGGCGGAAAAGAGTGGTGCAGGAGTAGGGCTGCCTAACTGGTAGATAAGTGGGTGGTGAGAGGGAGAGGGAAATTGGTTACTGCGGAAGAGGCGACAGTAATGAGATGGAATGAAATGTATATCTTCAATAGATACCCACATAGGGTGATACTGTGCGATCGAACAACGATAGCAAAGCATAATCTGCTACCGCAGTAATTAGCTTGAATGTCAGTTACGCAAATGATCGTGTGGTTATACTACCTATGAGTGTCTTTTCAACGCTGTGCAGTGGAGTTGAGGAAATGATTATATCTCATGATTCAATCGTATCTAATGGATATGGCAGACATCCATATACCTAATTATACATCTACCTGGAAATGAGACAGGTTAAGGTATATATTATTACGATCACATTACATTTAGCTATACAGAGTCGAAATCAGAGTAGGTATTCGAAGCGCACATATGAACAGACTTCATCTCGCAGACATTCTACGGAACTTCATCCTCAACCACTTCCGGGATCAGTCTTTCCCTTTCTGCTCCTGCCTCCTCCTCTGGCTGCCTCCGTCTTACATATTTGCCCTCGATCCGCACAAACATCACAAGAGCCGTTCCAACGATGAATCCAGCGCCGACTAGCATGACGTTGATGGGGATCGGATTCCCATGGAAAGGACCGTGTGTAAGGGTGTCCAACCCATACTGAGAAAAGTTGACCAGACCTGAGAGGCAGATGATGGTCCCGTAGACGCGTCCGAATGTTGCGAAGCCGAAGACTTTGGCCGCGTAGTCCCTAGTAACGTAGACATTAGTCTTGGTCATAACTGGGAGAGAGAGAATTCAAGAAGACACTTACGACATGGCAGAGTAGTAGAGCGGTCTCAGGAGGACAAACAGGAAAACGGTCACGTAGCTGGCCCAGGTAGCTGGCACGGAGTTGAGGGCTCCGACGACGGTCGTGAGGGCCACGATGATCGCGAGTGTCGTCTGCACGCTCAGGTTATCCAGGAGCAGCCCGATAAAAGGTGTGGAGAAGACGCCCCCAACTGGAAGGGCGACGTCGAAGACGTTATTAATCAGGGCTGCCTGATCCTTCGAGTCGAGCATATACTCGTACTGCGATCGGATAGTGGCGATGAAGTAGTTCATGCGCAGCATCTGCAGAACCGTCATGAGAGTGATCAGGATGAACCACGGCGAAAGCATCTGTTTGCGCGCAGGCTTGCCATGCAGGACACCCCAGACGCCGCTAGTGATCTGTCTCTGCTCCTCTCGGTCGGCTCGCTGCTGTCTTTCTTTCCTGTCGCCGAGGACACCGTCCAGCTTGCGGATTTTGTTTTTACGGCGCTCTTCGCGCTGGCTGCGCACACGCCGCAGCTCCGTTTCGCTTTCGATCTCGGCGTCAGAGTCATGGACATCGCGAGTCGCATCGCGCGCTTTCTCCATCTTCTGTTCCAATTGCTGGATGGTCTGGTAGCCGTGAACGGGCATCAACGTCAATTGCGCCACGAGTATAAGCGCTGGCACAATGAGATAGCCAAGGAAGAACTTATCTGGCCCGAAAGTTCCACCAGAAGCTTGGTAGGCCAGCCGATAGAAAAGAAAGACGGCGGCCGACGCATCAAACGCCCCGGTCACGAAGGCCACGATGGTCCCGGAATGCTTGGGGAAGGCATTTGCGATCTGGAAAGATGGGACAAAAATAAATGTCCCGCCTAACGCCAGGAGGAAATTGGCGAGCATGTAACCATCAAACTCGGGCAACCTGAAGGCATAGGACATGAGCAGGCTGCCAGCGGCCAAAAGGATGCAGCCGGTGATCCAACAGACTCGAAGCCCATGGCGATCAAGAATAGTGCCAACGGGCAGGGCCGAGACGTTGGTGGTTATCGAGGCGATTGTAAAGAAGAGGTTCAATCTGTTTGTATTCTCAGCATCATGTCTCAACTCATAGAACTACGTTGCAGGCGGATAATGGTCATTAAGGAGTACGTATTAAACTACTACCTACCTTAGATCCTGCTTCTTGCAAACCTCCACACCCAGACGCAATTCCTCTTCCGAACACAACTCTCGATAGACGCCCTCCGCGACCAGGACTGGTTTCAGAGCAGCAAAACCAAAGACAATGCCTGAGGCGAACCAGCAGGCAAGGATCGTAACCGTCACTTGGGCTAGATTAAATTTAGCAACGATCACTGCCCAGAACCATGGCTTGCAGGAATAGTCTGTAGGCACTTACCAAGTCTCTTGGACACCGAAGCTTTGTACGCCGCGATCCTCGCCTTGTCCTGCGCTGAGTCTGCCGGCTGGGGAAAGGCGTCATAGCTCAGCTGTCGCCAGATCGGCTTGTATGGTTCCTGGCTGGAGGGTACATGGTCACGGTCAACACCCTCTATCGGCGAGATGTGCCGGACGAGCGACATCGTAGCGACGACGCCTGAATCCTAGTCAAAGCTACATCCTAAGCTTAGCGTTGGAGGAGATGGCAGGATGAATGAAGTTCTGGATGTATCGAGGGGGACGGGCGAGTCTCGAAGCTTCCGCGTGGAGACCCTACCCCGGACGCAGTAACGTCACCGCCAGCAGACCGACCATGAACGCGTGCTCTGACCACTTATTTCATCCAGGAACATCCTAATTGACAATATCTGTCTTCTACGAAGTATTTGTTCCGTTGAATGAGTGTCTTTGTCTGTCGTGTCAGCCTAGGCGGTCTACTTGCCAGTTGATATCCCTCGATATTCACGCATCATGGAATCTTGATAGTGTACATCTCTGAGAAAATAACCCTTTCACTGCAGTTTTCGTTTGCTTTATGCAGCCCCAGGACTTCTCTTGCTCTATATTATTGTGACAGCTTTAATAAGATGCTGTAGTTTAATGATGACGGCGCATGAAGCGTTACGTCATCAGGGCTGCAGTATTGCTATTCTCCAGTACTCAAACCCCATTGTGATTCTAGAGCTGCCACTGCCAGCCAATATTGAGAATCAAGACGGCTTCTCAGCATTATGCCTGTGGGTACTCCTGCAGACTGCTGTATTTTGCGGAGCACGTTGACACACAGATGACATTCAAATTCAATGATAAAGAAGGGCCATCTGCGGATTACCAGACTAGCATCATATATGTGGGCGTACAATTTCCAGGATCTCAGTCAATTTGCTAGGGCATTAGTTTTTAAAACTCTTCGAGTAAAGTTATTTGTGTTGGGTTCCATAAGATAGTTTCTGGTATCTAGGTTGCTATTGTCGTGGCATGATGTAATTCCAACTGTCAGGTGCTGTAAAGAAAGCACGGCTCATTCAGATGATATGTCCTAAGACCAGCGCCATCTATCATGCAATGTATCGAAAACAAGAGAACCATAAAAAGATCCGCGGGGAATATAGACGGGACCGTGACAAATCTAGTCACAGCAATGCATTTGTCACCATGAAAAAGGAAATACGGGAATGAATTTGTTGAGCTTTTTAGACAAAAACCTTGAGCTCCCCATCCTTCAGCTTGCCCTCTCCAACCAATCTCTTGCCCTCCTCGACATAGATGGCCTTGATGGCCGCAGCGTCCTTGCCAGCCGCAGACAGACGTCCAGCCAGGGCGGCAAGCTCCTCGTGGTTGATCTTGCTCTGGATCAGCTCGACGTCGCCCAGGACTGAGTCGATTTGAGCCGGGGAGGGATCGCCGGACTCGACAAAGTAGTTGACGTCCTTGACGCTGCCCTTGAGGACACGCTTGTTCTTCTTGGCCGCGTTCTTCGCGGCCTCCTTTGCCTTCTGCCTCTCGGCGCGCTCGGCCTTCTCGCGCTCCTCGGCCTCCTTCTTCAGCCGCTCCTCCTCCTGACGGGCCTTCTCCTTCTCCTCGGCGATGCGCTTGGCCTCGGCCTCCTTCTCGAGCCGCTTCTTGTCCTTGTGGGCGCGCTCCTCCTTGCGGAACTTCTTGATCCGCTCGTCATGGGCCAGGCACTCGTCGACAAGCCGTCGCAGGCGCGCCGTGTCCTCGGTCTTCCGCTTGCGGCGGGCGTTGGCGTTCTTGCGCTCGATGTGGCGCTTCTGGTCGCGGTTCTCGTTGTCGTCGGGTACGTCCTCGTCCAGGTACTCGAACGAGCGCCAGCTGTCGAAGTTGTACCAGAAGTTATAGAACGCCTCAACCTCCTCGCGGGTGCTGTTCTCATCGCCCAGCATGGGCACCGGCTGGATCTTGGAGAAACGCGCCTCGGCCTCGAAGACGGGCTTCCATAGCTCGTAGAAGTTGCCCTTGGCGAGCTGCTTCTTTGTCGGGGGCGGAACATCAGCGGCCTCATCAACGGAGTCGAACTGTCTGCGCTTGACAGGGTCCAGCAGAATCTCAGCAGCCTTCTGGATGCACTTGAAGAAGTTGTCGTTCTCGTCGCCCCCAGATGCGGCCTTCTTGTCGGGGTGGTGGCGGAGCACCTTCTTGCGGTGGGCGCGCTTGATCTGTTCGGGAGTCGCGCGCCAGCGGTACTTGCTGAGACCGAGGACAGCGTAGTGATCTTGGCCCTGGAAGGTGTCAGAATGAAGACTCTAAGCGATCGCTCTGGTGCAGCGTACCTTCCAGTCCTTGGCGTCCCTCGCTAGCAATAGGGGGTCTTCTGGCTCAGAGAACTCGTCGTCGTCATCCTCTTCAACCTTCTTAACAGCTTCTTTCGCCTGGATGCGCTCATCTTCGGAGAACGTGCGGTTGTGACGCTTCTAGAGGGGTGTCAGCACGGTTTTGCTTCGAGCTATATCCTGAAGTGCCAATGCAATCCACGCCACGAGAGCCATCCATGGACAAATAATGTAGAGAGAGAGGACAGTGACATACCCGTCTGGCATGAGCCAAAAAGTGAGGTCCCACGGGCTCAACGCTGCGCTGCGTCGCGCTGGACAGAGTGCCGATAGCCTTGAAGTCCTTCTCGGCGCTCCAGCCCTCCGGGAGGGCGGGCAGAGGGAGATTGATGATCTGAGGCGTAGCCATGACGAAATATCCAGGTCAGATCCGGACTGATCCTGTCGTTGTATACAAAGACAACAGAACTCGCTATCGAGATAGAACGTCCTGTGTGTCGCCGCGGCGGCGCAAAATTATTTTTCTGCCACGGTCCCCCGCCTTTGTCGCAGCCAATCGGCGACGCCCAGTTTCGGGATGCTCCTCGCGAGGGTCTGGAGCTCCGTCGATCAGCTCTCGACAGCTTCAGCCCTGGAGAGGAGGGGTCATTTCTTAAGATTGCAGTATCTACAAGCTGCTCTTGTTCTGCATTGCTAGACTTCCGCATATGATGTCTTTGTGACGACCGCCACGGAGCATCTAGAACCATCATTTCTGAACCGAAATCTCCGGTGCATCTAGATCTGTCTCCGTTCCCTCACTAGGTACACGATAAGCGAATTATATCCTCTGTTCGGACGGTCATAATACAACAAAAACAACCTCCTCGTCGCTTCATATTAGTCCTATAGCTCCAAAATGGCCTCTCAAGCCCCCGTCTCCGCACGATCCGCCTACCGCGCCCTCCTCCGCGCAACCCGCATCGCATTCAGAGGTCCGTACATCTCCACTTATGAATCACCATTCCGATTCAGGTCTAACCACTCCCTGACATATACAGACGACTATAGAGTCCTCTACGCCGCCCGTGCGGAAGCTAGACGGCGCTTCGAGGAAAACCGTCGCGAGGGCGTCGACACGCCCATGCACATCCAGCATGCGCTCGAGACGGCACACATCCTGCGGCATAACATCGTGCAGGGAGTGAGGGACGCTGATAAACCGGATGCGCAGTGGGGTGCGTACTGCCCTTTCGCATATATGAACTTGGTGAAATGAGTTAGGGGTTGGCTGACCGATTGACTGCAGAACTCCGTATCCACGACGAGATCGAGCGAGGTGACAACGACTCGATTAGGAAGAAGGGGAAGAAGGCCGAGGCGGAGCAGACACAGTGCTGCTCATCACAGCAGTAGACACTGGCTCTCTTGCTAGGATTGGATCATGATCTCCGCTCTCGACAGATGTTTTCCTCCGGACAGAGTACAAGGTGCTGGAGCGCTAAGGGTAGCGCAGGGAATGGAGCCAGAGATCTCCTTGTACAGTGGAAGAAAGCTCCAAGGGAGGATTTGAATATTCAGCGGCTTTGATGGGCCACGCATGCCTTTCACGAAATGGTAGGCTATCTTTCAAAGACGGGAAGAGAGAGCCCGCACCAGCGGCTTGTATTATATTATACCCGAACTTTCGCGTTCCACGACATGCCTTTCTCTAGGGTATTCGAAGAAATAGACCATGAAAATGAAAGAAAACGCCCGATCTCTACAATACAATACATATGGTTTCCGCCGTGATGCCCAATTGCAAAACAGAAGACCCAAACGATGAATACTTGCTTTACTCGCCAGCCAAACTGGCGTAGTTGACCTCCGCACTGCCGGGAGGAGGAGCGACCACGTAAGTGGGCTTCTCGCCCTCCTCCTGCGCTGGTGTCTCGCCCGGCGCGGTAATGGCTTTTGCGGCAGCGTTTGCAGCCTTGGTAGCTGCCACTGCTTGCCGTCCTTCCCGTGCGTATTGCATCCGCTCCTCCCGATCCATGCTGTCCAGAGGCCTGGGCTTTCCCCACCGCACTCGCAAAGGACAGCCTTGAATGACAGCTTTGCCCTTGCAATGCATTGCGGCCTTCTCGGCACTTTCGCGTGTGGCGAAGTTGATGAACGCGCAGTGGGAGCGGTGAGAGCAGATAAGGGACCGGAGCTGTCCGAACTCCGAGAAGAAAGTGCGTAGCGCATGTTCTGGTAGGTCGTCCTCGACACCGGTAATGAAGAGCGATGTGATCTTCTTGTCAGCCGGTGGCATGTAATCCTCCGGACCAGGTGGCAGCTGGGCCGTGCTGGGGAAAGGACGTGCATTGCGAACAGTGCGTGCGCGTCCTGTGTTTCCTCCTCCCCGACCAGGCAGTGGAGTTCCCAGTCTGCTCTCACTCGTCCTGATCGGACCGGGCCCATGTCCGATTTTCTTCTGTTCAGACTCCTCTCCCTCCTCCGCCCCTTCGAGTCGTCGTTGCTTCTTGTAGTAGGGCTCACTGTGTGCGAGCCGTCTCAATAGCTCTCGAGCCTTCTCATCCGTCTTCTCATACGCCTCTACGGCGCCCCGGCCCTCCTCGATCTCCTTCTCGTGTTCTTGCGCGTAGTACTCGCGGTTGATGGCGCTCTGCGGTCCGGGGGCGACCATCTTCAGGGCGGCATCACGAACAGCGATGGGCAAGCCGAACGACAGATCAAGCATGCAACACTGGCAGCAGTTCTTGAGACGGGCGCAGGTGAGGCAGATGATGGTCCGCTTGGTACGGGCGGTGCGATCAGCCTTCCATCGGAAGAGCGTGAAGGGACGCGTACACTGCCGACTGTTAGCACGGAAACTTGTCAACAGCGGAACATGATCGAACTTACAATCTTGCACTCTGCACCATAGTTCTCCTTGAGCATCTGCACATAGGGGTTTTCCGGCAGACAGGACTCGCAGACGGATGGGAAGTCGGTGGTCTCCCAACCGGAGCGGTTGATATCCTGCTTGATCTGTGGAGGAGGCATATTGGATCGGTATGAAAAGGAGAAAGATAGGACCCAGTTATGAAGAGTCTCAAGTAGAGGCGACAGCTTTCGGGCCCATGGAGATGTAGGCTGTCGTCGTTGTCGAGGATGAAGAGGCGATAATCGATATCGATCTCCGTCACGGATCCATCTTTGCGCGGAGCTCACGTGTGGCTGGTGCGCCCACCGCCACCGGAAGTCACGTGTTTGGCTCAACGCGTTGTGGTGGATGCTTAGTAAGACGCTGATCTGCTGCCTCGCCAGCCCTAGATGGAGCATCTAGACGTACACTACCTACTTCAAGATATCATGAAGGTAGCGCGGAAAACCCAGGTTTCCAAAGTGGTTCCAAGAAAGGGCTAACTTTTGCTATGCATCTTTGACCGATATTGCCGGATGAACACCGGAAGGTCTCAATTGTCCTAGGAAATACGATGTATCGAGAGAGATCAAGGCCAAAGGATTACATCGACCATGGGGATTTCTTTGCACATGGATTAGAGACTATTCGAGGGACGTGAATTGGAGAGTTCTAGAGAGGACTCTTGACCAGGACTGAGGCTATATATTCCTACACGCTTGATTGTTTGCAACCTGGTTTCTTCCACTGCTTCGAGCTGATGTTAAAGGAACAGGACGTGACCTACGGAGCCTTCCCAGTGAAACTTACCACCACAATTGCTATGAAGGACCGAGTTCAGGCAACACCGTTATGAGTTATATTTCAAAATTGCCTACCTTCACCTAGCAACCAGAACCCGGGACGTCAGCAGCACATTGTGCCAGTGGCCTTCACTGTCACCGGACCCAAAGTCCCGGGTTCGATCCTCACCTTGGTCGAGGTGCAGCAGTGAGATAATTATCGATACTGCTAACATCCGATGAAGCCACTGTTGCGGGATCTGGATGGTGAATGCAAATTCCCTGCCCGCTACAATTTGCATAGGCGGGGGTTTTCGTAGCATCCTTAGTATGGCTCAAGTGGCCGGGGGTGTGAGCATTTTGTTGCTGTAATAAGTATTATTTTGTTTTTGTGTGGTGGTGGTGATGATGATGGTGGCAGTGGTGTGTTGCAGTCATGGGTGAATTCCCAGAGGAGCTGGATCGTCACGCCTATGGTAGATGGGACTTCCAACTATTTCTGCAATGCAAGAGTTTATTCTATGCTATGAACGTTACTTTCTTTTACGCGCTTCCTATATATTTACTTGAGACCCTGGTCTCTTTAGGCCGTATCTCTACCTTCTCCAACACTTTTCCTTGTCTCGTTTAGTGCAGTATCCATCCCATGATTCTTAAATCTGTGTCTGGAATAAGATCGCCGCATAAGCTCGAAGTCATACATGCCATTCTGACAATAAAGTAATTAGGTCTAGAATAGATGGATGTGAGGGACTACCCCAAAAGCGTGCTAACACCATGCAGCACATTGCAACCCAAAGCGCAGCATTGTGCAGCAATACTTAGATACCATCAGCGTTTTCGTATTGTACTCAATGGGCATAGAAATTGGAATCTACCGACAACAAACATATGTACAGTCCTATGACATGCGGAGAGGCAGCGGGGCAAAACCCCATTACACTTGGCCGAAATGACGGCCATACCTTGTATAAATTGATGTTCTTATATTTGAGGTGTATTTATTGAAGGATTTCCCAAATACAGCTGAATGGTGTTCGTCAAACAGCGTTCTTGGAGCAGGACCTAGCTGACACCCTTCGATTTCGTGAACACAGGCAGAATAAGCATAACCATCGGATAATGCTGAATATGATCTATAAGAGGTACGATTAGCCAGTTCCCAGTAGCCTAATGCAGTTATATGCAGAGTCAGATCTAGATCCCGAACCTCGTATGTCAGAGATCTATTTCGGCCAAATAAGTGGACTACTGCAGCTGATCGTATTCTGAACGAATACGAGCAATCGTTTACCATAGGCTCATGACATTTGCTATTCTAGAATAAGACCTAGTGTTACCCTGCCAAGGAGACTTGGACACTGCCTGAAGCATTCTCAATGGAGCAAGCAAACCTTGACTAAAGTGTAGGTGACATCAAGGGCGATCCACTGGATCTTAGCATGCAACACAGCGTAGCTACTGGTAATCTCCTTGAGATATATATCCTGGTCCCAAAGTGATAGTTTATTGATTCTACCCTGCGCAATGTAATCGTGATTCTTGAGCCCCTTGTCCAACTTTGCCAAGTTTCTCGGTGTGACTCTTTGGTACAACATAAATCACAAGCCATGTCGAGTGATGAGGAGTGATGAGGATTGACCCGAGATAGATGCACTGAGGGAGCTGAACCTGGGCTTGAAATGTACTGCAGTAGAGGGTCTGAGCACTAGCAGTAAGCATGTGCGTCTTGTGATGTGCTTGGTATGCAGCCTTTACGAGCTAGACTTTGACAAATGAATGAAAGCTCCCTTGTCGTATTTAGATATTAGGGCTTTGGAAATGTGAGTTGTTTGGTTATACCACTAGCCAAGATGGGAATATATAGGACTCAGCTTTCCATGATGATCGCTAATAACAGTGCCGCTGTGCAACATCAAGCCGCTCTTTAGTAGTAGGGCGTCCTAAGGACCGCTCTCATCATGACATGTGTCATGCAGCGTGATGTCACAAAACAAGGAATAAATGCAAAATTGCGTGTTTAATTCTTGTTTTAGTTCCAGATCTGTGTTCTTCCCTCGAACTTTACGGCCGCTTCAATCTCCATGTAATCATCATCCACAAGCGTCATGGTACCTGAATCCTGTTGATACGAGCCATATCCCACTCAAATGATGTATACGGGTTTTTTTCTAGTGCTCTCTAGTCAGACAACATAGTGACTAGACCACACAGATGGTTTCGCTCTCTTCCTCAGCGTTCGTGCATATCTCTCAGCGTTTCGAGTTCCGGTCAGTCGGTCTGTTGTCGAGGTTTGGAATATGGTTGATATTATTGAGGGAAATATGAGATCTCCTGATTGATCGATGGTCAGGAGTAAGAATAAATTTAGCTTTTGCAGCGTTGACGATGATTGTTTGATTGGGGAGACTCCTAAGCGAAACGAGGATGCGGATGCGGGACGTGCAAAAGACCTCTCTGCATTTGCGTTCTCGAATTACTCAATTAGGTAAATAGGTACTTACTGCCTCCGACACGACCCCTCGGATTTTTCGAATTATCGAGCCTTGATTGTCCAGATGTGATTTTAAAATACTTCATACGAGACATATCCAAAATTCCATGGTAACATCAGATGTTACCCATCGGTCTAAAATTGGGACCTCTATACGATCTGCTTCTCGTATCCGTATCCCAAGATGAAGCTGTGCGCATGCAGATAATACGGTCTGCTGAGAAGGAAATACGGGTAGGAAGCTGGATATACTTTCACAACAGCTATCTATATAATGGGCAGGAAGCCTCCCAGTGTTTGAAGAATCATCAGCGTCAGAAAGAACTTCCACCGCAGTCTCCAGCTTCTTCTTCAATCATCGCCTACACTATCTACTAGCCCCTATTCGAGAGTTCGACAAGTCAGTCTCCAAACCCCCAAACAGAAGTGAAGCAAGACAAATCTGACCTTAGCCAGTAATCCCCCAACAAAATAAAACACCATGAAGCCCGCAACCCTCCTCTCCGCCACCATCCTCGCCCTCTCCCCGCTGGCCTCCGCCTGGGGCCTCCACCTCTACGACAAGGAATCCTACAAGGGCGGCGAGATCTACAAGGCCACGGGCCACTCCTCCAAGGGCTGCACGAACCTGCCCGCGAGCGCGCGCAACAAGGCCGAGTCGATGCACTGGTACTCGGACTACGAGCTCTTCGAGGTCGTGATCTACGCGGACACGGGGTGCAAAAACGAGCTGGGCAAGTCGAGGGGCGACTGGCATCTGCCGGCCATGTCGTCCAAGGCGAAGAATAATATCGAGTCGTTCAAGGTGAATGGGCTGTCGCTGTGAGGTGCTTGCCTAGGTGGTATCTCTCGTCAAATAGGGCGCTTGATGTGGATGTATCGAGGGGAAAATAGGCTGGGATTGAAAGTTGGATGCGAGAGAGAGTGTGTGTGAGACGTAGGGTCTGGTTATTTATCGCAGATGTTGAGTTCGTAGTTTGTGGTCGTTATTTGAAGTCACTCGTTTGCGCATGATACGGAAACTATCGGTCTCTTTAATTGATATTTGAGCTCGGGTATATGTAAACGCATTGATTTCGAGGAATGTGTAGCCACGAAAATAATCGTGGATCCTCTTGTTTATGTAGTAGTTGTTGTAGAATAGTAGGTAATGAACAATATGTAGCGGTACAGATGTATATATGGTCGGCGCAGGATGAACAAGTAGTGCAATCACCTGGTTGTCAGAACTTAGTAGTGTCGTGAAGTCACAGCACTGTCGTCTCTGCTGTCTTGTTGGGTGCTGGATGTTCTGCATGTAGCGATCTCCGGGAGCCTTGGACAATTATGAGCCCTCATACAGTTCTCTTCGCAAAAATCAATGGAATATATCCGAACCACAGAGACAGTTCAAAAGAAAATTGAAAATCTAATTAAATTCTGTATTCATGATCGTCGACCATGCCAATAACTTCGTACGATGATTCCGGTATATTTTTTTTCGACCTTTAACGATGTCATTTTCTCCACACCCATCTTTCACAAGTATGGCTAGACCACAGAAACATCGGTATCTTGGATAACAAGTAGAGCTGTAACTAAAATTATTTTCAGGCTCTTGAATAGTGAGCGGAAAGAAAAAAAAAAAAAAA
>JGI26058J51888_1000372_pt1 | contig 27263 bp, 23 predicted proteins | sample HigsolmetaSP110D_FD_51888 | JGI IMG/M metagenome (IMG submission 51888) | reverse complement strand
TTTTTTTTTTTTTTCGAAAGACATACTAAAGCGCGGTTATAGACTCCTTGGCACGCCGGACGAGACAATCTGGCCTGGCGTCACCTCGTACCCCGATTTCAAACCCACGTTTCCAAAGTGGAAGCGCGATCCGAACCGTGCGTTGGTCCAAGGACTCGACGAGAACGGCCTAGATCTCCTTAATGCCCTTCTTGAATACGACCCCGCACGACGCATATCGGCCAAGCAAGCATGCATGCATCCCTACTTCCAGTACGGCAGCTCATACTATTCCGGAAGAGACCGGAGGAACGGATACCACTGAACGATTCTCTCCTTTATGAAACTTTCCCTGTTGCATGTGATCACAAGGCGGATGGCAACCACGGAAGAAAGGAACTTGGTCACAGTTGATATGACAACAGATGGGGTATAGATATTCCCATTCCTTTCTTGTCTGTCAACAAGAGACCTTTTCTTGCCTTCCAGCCTTTGCAAAGTAGTTTTCCTTTTTGTCTTTTTTACGGCGTCTTGTTTGGAGTAATCAGGCATGAGGGAGCTGGGGTTCCTGGATATTGCAAGTGTTTCTAATCATGAGCACTAATACCCGTTCCAATTAGACCTGTCATTTCTGTTTTCTTACACTTCCACGGTCCTGACAGCACTGACAACACAGTCTAGGGTCCACTTACCCTCTGTAAAACTCTCGATTTTCCATGTCTTTATTGTCATCCTGTTCTTGTTTGCATTCCAGTCGCGTGTGGAGCTTGTTTATTATTTGTCTCTAAAAAATATAGCTGCGTTCCTTATTTCCAGAATCCTCTTGCGTTTCTTAGTACTCAGTATTCAAGAGTAAACAAAGGAGATCTCTTGTTCATCATCCCCTTATTAGTATCGCCTATTGTTTGATAGGCACCAGTATAATCAAGGCAAATTTCTTTTTCTCAGGTACCATTATTCAGGATTTCATACATTCAAATCATGATGGAGAACACTAATGACCCTCTACTACTAGGTTCTCCCACGTTTTGTGGCCTCGTTCTGCCAATTTAATAAAACAGTATGCACATGCACAAAAGTATCGAGTGGCAGAAGATGGAGAACTGGACAACGGATTATATCCTCGAGAAGATGACTCCGTCGTTGTGTCTTCGGCGTACAATGTAGTCTGTACTATCTATATCACAGCTGGCGAACGGGGCGCAGCGCCTTCTCTAGCCCGTTGCACGGAGTACTGTCTACTGATTCCTCTCTCCAGGTGATCATCAGCTATCGCATTCATTCGGAAATCTTCTGTATTACATTGCACTCTGTTTCTGGTTGCTTCTTTCTGATCTGCGCCCGCAGCGCTCGTAGCTAATCGGCACACTGTGCAGCCCGCACATGCAAATGACAACCAAACGCCGACCAGCTTCTTTGCAGTCTCTCCGCACCTACGTCCGCAGAAATTTCTTGCTGCAAGAGTTCCCAGCTAGTGCCACCTGTCATGGCAATGCTTACTAACATTTGATATCCTAGAAATTCTCCGGGTCTCAGCTCGTCTGACTCCTCGTCTGATTTGTGATCTTGAAGCTCTCGCACGTCGATTGTCTTGATACGCCCGGCCTGGTCGGCCGCTCCAATGGCTTTCAGCAGGAGGATCCAACTAGCGTTGGCCCAACGCAGCTTACAGGGATGTTCTCAGTCCGGGCTTCCACCTGCAGCCTTACGCCGTAATCCGCACGCCTGGACTGCCCAACAGGTGGAAGCGACGAACGGGTATCCACGCCAGCGGTGCGATTTGTGCTAGCAGCCGGCTGGTCTGGCCGCTCGCCTCGGGCGTCTTACAGGACTTTCCATTTCTGTGGAGGCTCTGTTCAGCCTCAGAGGCGGAGACTGGATGGCCGAATAGCCTCTCGAAATGAAAGAGAGGGGTAGGCCAGCATGTCCTGCTTGGGCTCTGTCTAATTAACTAATGCCCCGTCCAGCCGGTTGACAGTGCCGTTGTTCTCTTGGTTAAGAGACAATCAACACTGTCTTGAGTTACCTACTATTGCTTTACTTCCCTGTGCTTGTCAACAGCACTGCGGCAATTATCAGGCTGCGTTACGAGGCGATGGCAACCATGGATTATGAAGATGACATATCTGGCATGGGCCTCCCTCCGTCCTCGCGTTCCGGTGACAGCGGAACCCCGCGAAGAGTAAAGAAGCAGGCTCCCCAAGAGACGGTCGACCAGTTCTGGGAGCAGTTCAACACAAAATTCTTCGGCAAGGTCTTCACGATTCTCCCCGGAAACCCATACGCGCGCACCAAGGCCGCCCATGTACCCAAGGGCATCATCCAGGGTCAGGGTGCGGTCAAGTCGTACGAGCAGGCTCGGAGGGAATGTGAACGTGCCGTCGACCGCATCGTCAAGGAATGCGAGCGCGTAAATCAGAAGTATACAGATCCGCATTTTGACATCGAGTTCGATCTCAAGTCCGGACGGAGGGACTATCTGGATGGACTCGATAAGCAGAATCAGGAAATGCGTCCGAGGGGCGTCAAGAGGGTTACTGTTCGTGGCACGATTTCCAGTTTCTGCTGCTCCTCTTGTGGCCCGTAGAACATGCATTGCGTCATTGGCTGATTGTTTTTGAATCGATTATTATAGGACATCTTTGAGAAACCGCAATTCTTCATCAATGGGCCGACCGCAGGAGACGTGCGCCAAGGACGCGACGGGGATTGTTGGCTCATGGCGGCCCTCTGTACATTGGGGAATAAGGAGGGCCTCATTGACAGGATCTGTGTTGCCCGGAACGAAAAGGTCGGCGTATATGGTTTTGTTTTTTATCGAGGTATGACTTTTATTTGCGAGAGTGTCCTTGAATCGCTTATAAACGAAAATGACCTCCTATTCAATTGTGCTGACGTTGTCTATCCCTAGATGGCGAATGGCAGCATTGCATAGTTGACGACAAACTCTACCTCCGAGCGGCTGATTACGACGAATCGGTCGAGGAGAGGCCGGTTTGGGATGACATCAACCGTACTGACACAGAAGAAGATACCGCAAAGTTTGGCAGACTGGTTCACGAGCACTATACTTTGCACAATGTGCGGATGAAAATGAGACATGGCTGCCACTCTTGGAAAAGGCTTACGCAAAAGCGCATGGAGACTATTCCGCAATTGAAGGTGGGTTTGTAGGGTAAGAAATCCAATTCCCGTCAATTACCTTGACTGGGAGTGACATTGAACAGGGAGGCGATCGAGGACCTGACTGGTGGTGTCACTTCTGAGATCTTATCCAGCAACATCCTAGATAAGGATAGATTCTGGAAGGAGGAGCTTATGCAAGTTAACAAAGACTTCCTCTTTGGTTGCGCCACCGGGATGTTTTCGAATTGGCTAGATCCGAAGTACAGGGGGCCACCCAGAGAAAGGAAGGGTATCTCCGAGAATCATGCGTACTCAATCATGGATGCAAAGGAGATAGATGGCGTAAGGTTGCTTCGTTTGAGGTACGAGTTTGTCATTCCAGAAGAAACAGCACTGGCTAACAACGTCTAGGAATCCCTGGGGGAAGAAAGGATGGAATGGTGCATGGAGTGATGGATCAGAGCAATGGACTCCTCAATGGATGGAACGTCTAGGCCATAAGTTCGGTAATGATGGGGTATGCATATGCCTCCCACTTCTCGATATGTGCATGTACTTATATCTGCTTCAGGTGTTTTGGATATCCTACGAGGATCTTCTCAAGAAGTATCAGCATTTCGACCGCACTCGTCTTTTTGGGCCGGAATGGACGATAACGCAGCAGTGGACAAGTCTTAATGTGCCGTGGTCTGCTGATTACCATAGCACGAAGCTTATGATCGATCTGACAAAGAAGAGCCCTGTGGTTATTGTTCTCTCTCAGGTAAGCACCAAGTACCATATTCATGTTGCGTTACCTGCGCTGACATATATAAAGCTCGACACTCGCTACTTCAAAGGACTGGAAGGCGAGTACGATTTCACCCTCCAGTTCCGGCTCGAGAAGGAAGGCGAGGAAGACTACATCGTTCGCAGCCGCAACAACTATATGATGAACCGATCTGTTAATACGGAAACAACGCTGGAGGCGGGTCGCTACTTTGTTCTTATGAAGATCACTTCATATCGATGCCAAAATGTAGACACCCCAGAGGAAGTCATTCGTCGGCTCGCCTCAACGAGGCGCGAGAAGCTAGTCCAGATAGGACTCTCATACGATCTGGCTCATACAAAGGGCCTGGTTGTGGAATCTGAAAAGGAGAAGAAAGAACGGGAAGAGCGTGAAGAGCGTCACAGGCTAGCTGAGAGGAGCAAGCTGCGTGAGGAAACCGTCAAGAAGTTGCAGAAGAAGTGGATCAAGGAGCAGAAGCTGGCTGCAAGGGAACAGAGAATGGCAGAGAGACAACAAGCTCAATTCAAGCAGTTTCACCCTTCAGGGAGTCCCATCAGAAGCGCAAATAGCACGTCCTGTAGAGAGTGTGGAGTGCAAACCGACGGATCAGGACGCACCAGCACAACAGATGGAGCGGATGAACAGGTATCCAGCGACGTGATTGAATCTCCAAGGAGCATCATGAAGACCACCGATGGCGAAGGACCCAGTAGAAGATCAACAAACGGCGACGCAGTCCATTTCAATGGAGTTACGAATGACCCTACAGATGTCAAACGGCCCGAGAAACCGACACGTCCAAGCGTCGAGACACATTTTACAACGGACGGCCTTGACGATTATGAACGTGAACTCCTCGAGGGATTCGAGTTCGACTCGGACATCGACATGCCTCCGGAGCCACCCCGAGAGGTAAAGGACACCAGGCCGCGTTCTGACATCTCTTCTTTGTACAGCGATGAAGCGGGAAACGACCCTTGGAATGCGGTCTGCGTCGTCGGGCTGAGGGTGTACTCCAAGGATCCCAAACTCTCTCTGCAGGTTGTGAGGCCGATTCCCGAGGACGACGTGGAAGCTCCTCTCGACCGGGACGACCCAGCCGCGTCTGCGACGAAGGAGAAGGGGTCATGGTCGGTATGAGTTTGCTGATGGATGTGAGACGTGAACGATGGTAGGTAGCTTTAGACTCACTGCTTAGTGGTATATGCACATACTCTCAACTTCCGCTCCTCAGTATGCATGGACTGTAACCCTAAGCAGAGACGTAGTTACTTGTTTTCCTAACTCTGTAGTAGTTTCCAATAATTAATAATTAACTTAACTCGCGTTTGCCGATTTTGAATATTCTATCTTTTTATTATTTTTGAACTCGAGGACTGACCTATATAGCTGACCTACGGGCACGACTACACAGAACAGGCGTGGAAACTACTTACGTCAAAGACTATTTCCCTTTAGAGCCAGCCTGGTGCTAGTCGACATCTCTCTTAGGTAACTCACATTTAGTAACAGACTCATGCTTTGAACGCTCTATAAAAAAGGCACCATCGGCTTTGTGGCACTCTTCTCTGACGTGGCTAGAACTGGTCGAGCAGAGTACTCACCATATTGAACAAGGAAGTGTCTAGCAATAAATACGACCTCTGGAAAGAGATTATGTTTACTGTCCGTGTTAGAATCCAGTTTTGGTGTTGAGTCTGACCCTTCCGGTCTCAGGGGTTTGCAGGAAGCAATTGTGATTCAGACTTGCTGGACTCTCTTCTTGTCCTCTACTTATTGCACGGTATAATTTGAACCGCAGCTTTTGGGCTTGAAAAATAAAGAAAGATATAAAAAGCCTCAATGGTATGTTTTAGAATCGTAGACCTCTGCAATCCACCGTGATGTTAGAGCATCTCTGATGGCAGCGGTACTTATCCTTTATATACCTTGTGATGAGTACATAAAAAAAATAAAGCTCATCAAAGCGGTTCCTAGACATGGTTGCCGATTAATTGCAAAATCATGTAGTGGCTATGCCTCAACTGCAATATAAAGGAAAAAAATGGTTTACATTCCAAGGTTAGTCATGCCTGAGGCCTCCTTTTAGGCCTCCTTTTAGGCATTCGCGTTTGATAGGTAGCGGACATCGGTGCCGGAGTTCGGGAAGTGGAGCGTGCCGGCGCCAGGCGTAGGGTGCCTCTGCGTGCCAAGACCAAAGAGCCATTTTTCATATCGGGATGTTCTCTCGAGCACAGCAAAAGATACCTCCAGCAGCAGTCATCGTGCACTCCAAAAATGGTGCTATGCGCCTCCTGATCCAACCCCTCTATACGTCCTCCTCTTTCCGCTGCCTCAGGTGTTTTCCGTCTCGCTTTAGCTGTCTCCGCTCGTCAGCTCGTCTCTTCTCCAGCGCGCGGGCTCGGCAGTCGGCAGCTTACACAGAGGAAGCGGTCGAGGTTCCTGTTGGGGGCAATGGATATGTGTCGTTGAGGTAGCTAAGAAACTCTTTTGTTTTGGGATGGAATGATGGAGAAAATTGCTGACTCCGTTGCCAACGCAGCGTGCTTCGCCCGACTCTGCCGCCAGAGTCTGCGCGTCCCAATGTGATACTCTACCTACCCCCGGGCCCGTTGTTCCCGCACAGCGACTCTACGGATAAAAGAATAGACGATGGAGGCCGTGTGTCGATAGGAAAACCCCCTCCAGAGCACGACGTGCCGCTCTCACCTCAACATGTCCTCGCCTCTACCACTCTCTCCACCGTCGTGACGGTGAACTATCGTCTGGGAAAGGTCGACACGCCGGAGCAGCCCAGATTTGCTACAACAGAAGCGCCGCAGGGCGCTGTCGTTTCAAAAGGGCAAAAGCCGCCAGAATTCTACAAGTATCCGACTCCCATCCACGACACACTCGCTGGGTTCGACTGGATCCTCCAGAACCTCGAGCCGGAGCGGTTATGCGTATTTGGCACGCACATCGGGGGCTCTCTGTCCCTGATGCTTGCGCTCACGGAACCCAAGACTGTGCATGCTGTTGCAGCCCGCGAGCCTATATGCGACTGGACTGAGCTCGATGAGTATTGTTTAATCGAAGAGGAGGCTGAGGAGGCCGTCGCTGCTGGTGGTGGAGATGACGAAGTGACCGAAGAGGCGCAGGTCCAGCTACAGCAGGTCAGGGGGACTTCCCGGACGAATAATGCCCAACGACGCGCTGCGCCGCCGGACTTGGTCCGTCTACTCGAGGCGCGGGAGGAATTCTTCCACACACCGGAGCGGTATTTCGACGCGTTTGCGTCGCCCATCTTGTTCCTGCGGTCCGCGGGGAAGGGTGTTCCCAGGAGGTTTCCAAAGTACCTCACCGGGCCGGAGTATCCGGTCCCGGTGCTCAAGCAACCAGAGTTACTGGAGGAGGATCCGGACATCTGGGATGTGTACTACACGCGGCTGGAGGAGATAGAGACAGCCAGTTTTGATGAGTATGTCTCGGACGAGAAGCCTAGCGGTCGCCGGAAAGCGCTGTCCCGCTGGCCGCCGTCCGGCCTGGACTACGATACGACTCCAGTCAGCCCGTATTCTTCTTCTTCTTCTTCGGCTCCCAGCAAGGTGCAGGTTACGCTGCCCTGGGTCAGGGTCTTCATCCCCAGTAACCAGCGATCAAGGCCGAAGAGAACGGTCCTGGCGCGCCAGGGGAAAGAGATGGTGTCCGTTATGCGCCGGGCCTGTTTCTATGGGCTCGAGAGGGGTTTCGGCGAGAGTAGGGTGCAGTGGATAGCGGTCCCGGAACCAGCACGTCCTGCGGATATGTCCTCGCAGACTCGGGACACGGCTGTCGAGGAAGCTGGGAGATGGTTCCGGGATGTATTGGAGAAACCCAAGAAAAGAGGGCAAGAGGGAAATGGCTGTTAGGCTGTATGTAAAATATTAGGCACCGGGTTAGGTCAAATTCAATTCCTCAATCACCCCGGACCTGTGATGTTGAGGTCGACTCTTACTACTATCTATGTATGAAATTGTATAAAAAAAGAATGAAAATAAAGTCCACTCGCAGTCCCTTTCTTCTTGTACAGGTACAGTACCATCAACAATAAATAATAAATCATAACACCTCCAATATTTTCACCATCTCGCACCACTCAGAGTCCAACAAGACCCAGTCAGAAAGTTTTAAAAGAATGCAGAAAATAAATCCAGAATGAGAAAAAGTGATGAGGCCCGAAGCCTTAAGTCAGGGCCACTTTCAACTTCACATGCTCACACGCGGACTCGAACCGCGGACCTCATGATTACTAGTCATGCGCTCTACCAACTGAGCCATGCGAGCTGTGCCTGTGCTTTGGGGCCGCATGGAGCGAATCGCGTCCGTTGCTTGGGCTATTCCTGAGCCTGAGCTTGAGCCTGTTCCGCTTTTTTCTGGTTGGATCGTGTGGATCCACATATCGAAATAGTGATTGTTATTGGTTCGATTGATTGATTCCGTGGGTTGGGAAAGAAGGAAGGATTAGGGTTCTTATGTAAGTGGTATCACAGCCCGTTCCAAATACATTCAAAAGTCAATTAATTAAGCCTTATTATTGGCTGCTATTTATCCTTGCCCTATCATCTGTGATCTACGTATAATATTATAATAGTCGATTTGTCATCTGCTACTTTCTCCTATAATCAGTAATATATAGCATATAGCATATCAGTGAGTAGAGAAATCCTCAAAGTCAATAGCCCTTTGTTGCAATTACTGCGGAATAATATATATAATTCGTACGACGTACTGTCGGGTTAAATTACTTATCCCCTCCATTCACAGATTGTTTACTGTAACCTGCCAAGCTCTTGGCCCTGCAAGGATTCAGTACGAAGTATGCATGCATGGTCACATTCCACGAATGATCAGATGGACCTCATGGGTCATGGGATAGTTTTCTAGATCAGGTGGCTATTAGTTGGTACCCAAGTGTGAAGATCGACTCCTCATCCTCGAGGCTCAAGGATCAGTGCACGTTCTCTCTTTCCTTTTTCTTCTCTCCGTATGCTATATGTTTCTCCGGGTTGCATTTCTGACTGTCAATAATACAGAGCGTCGCCAGCAAGGGCTGGCTGGCTCTGTTGATGTTCAGTCGGTCGGGTATATCATGCCTACGGCCAGAGAGACGGAGTAGTACTGGATTGACTACCTTGTACTTTCTACTTCCTGCCAACAGATACCAATAATATTTATTATTATTAACAATGGCGCTCTCCTTCCCTGCTCCATGGTTTCTCGTCCCGCTCATCATCAATCTTCTACTCTTCTCCTCCATCACCGCCGCCATAGTCATCCCAGACGGCGTTATCATCATCAGCAACGATAACGAGACTTCCCGCACCATCCACCCCCGCCTCAAACAATCCCCCTCCCTCTCTTCTTCCTCCTCCTCCTCCTCCTCCTCCTCCTCAGAGGACCTTCCCTACACCGGCAACCCCCTCTTCCCCGGCTGGTACGCCGACCCGGACATCCGCATCTTCAACAACCAGTACTGGATCTTCCCCACCGTCTCTGCCCCCTACGACGAGCAGACCTACTTCGACGCCTTCTCCTCCCCGGATCTCCTCTCCTGGACCAAACACCCGCGCGTGCTCGACTTCGCGTCCGTTCCCTGGTCCACGAACCGCGCCGCGTGGGCCCCCTCTGTCGCGGAGCGGAACGGGACGTACTTCATGTACTTCTCCGCGGGGGACGGGGCGGGGATCGGGGTCGCGAGGAGTGATGATGGCCCGGGCGGGCCGTATAGAGATGTCCTCGGGAGGCCGTTGATCGGCGAGGTGGTGTTTGGGGCGGAGCCGATTGATCCGGATGTGTTTGTTGATGAGGATCCAGATGAGTCGGGGGATTCGAGGGTGTATTTGTATTTTGGGGGCTGGAGCCACGGGGTCGTGGTCGAGTTGAATGAGGATATGGTGAGCGTCAAGGAGGAGACGTTCAGGGAGATCACGCCGCCGGGGTATGTCGAGGCGCCGTGGATGCTGAAGCGCGCGGGGAGGTATTATTATATGTATAGTGTTGGGGGGTGAGTTCTCTCGTCGTTATTGCCTTCGACGGGATATTATTATATACATACATGCATGCATATACTGACGGCAGACCCCAGCTGGGGCGACAACTCGTACGGCGTCAGCTACGTGACGGGCGACACGCCGACGGGCCCCTTCTCGACGGCCGCGAAGCAGATCCTGTCCGGCGACGAGGCCGTCGGCACGGGCACCGGCAGCCACAGTGTCTTCCACCTCGGCGACGACTACTACATCGTCTACCACCGGCGCTTCGTCAACGACAGCAGCCGCGACCACCGCGTTGTCTGCATCGACCGCATGTACTTTGACGAGAGGGGGGAGATCGAGCCGGTGCGCATCACGGCCGAGGGCGTGCCTGCGCGGCCGCTGGTCTGATGCCTGCTGCCTATGTCATAATATTCGGGGGATGAGGTTTGGTTTTCTTTCACATGAACGACTTTTATTTTTAGCATAACACCCGTATTGTTATAATGGAAAGGGATGAATGAATCAGCGGATCATTTTAAAGCGGCCATGGTTAACGGGGATAGGTATCATCAGCATGCAGGAACAGGAACCAGACGAGTCCATGGGCCTTTACGCCCCGCAATACTCGTAGATGGGAACCAAACCCCATCCAGCTCAACAATGAAAGGAAATAACTAGCCAGAAAAACACAAGGGTATCAATTAACATAGAACCCAGGAATCAAAAACCAAAATAGCCCTGGAATGTCAAGAATAGTAGCCTAGAACATTGAGCTCCGCTTTTTACTGAGCTTGTTGTCTTCAGACGACTTCAACAACCCGAAGAAACTGCTCCTCTTCTGCTGCAGCTGCGGCGGCGGCGCTCCCGACGGGCGTGCACCGGTCATCGCCGTCGTCGAGTGCGGACGGGGCTGCAGGAACTGCACCATCGACTGCGTCCGTCCGTACACCCCGGGGACACTCAGATACGGGGACGGTCCCTGCGGCACGGACGCATGGTGCTGGTGAGACGGATGAGGGGGATGCTGCTGCTGGACACTGGGACGCGGTGGGATGCTCGGCCGCGAGGCCTGCTGCTGACGGTACTCCTGCTCCTCCCGGCCGTATTTCTTCCGCAGGCGCTCCGTCTCCTTGTCCAGCTCGGCCTGCTTCTTGCGGGCCGCCTTCTCCTCCGCCTCGAGTATCTTCTTCGCCAGCTTCTCGTCTTCCTCTTCGCGTTTCTTGCGCTCCCGCGCCTCCACCTCCTGCTGCTTCCGGAGACGTGCATTCTCGGCTTCGATTTCCCACTGCGTCCGAGGGTCCAAGGGCGGCTCCTGTGGTGGCCGTGTTTCACGCTGTGGGATTGTGATCCGAGGCCTCTCTGGACGACCGTTTGGACTGCTGTTGCCGTTCGCTGCAGCCTGAGCAGCTGGTTGTTGAGGTGGTGTTGCCTTCCGGCCACCAGATGCAGACACGATGCTGGGCGGGTCGGACACGTTGAAAGCCTGGTTCAACTGACCGAAGAAGACATCGCGGATGACCACAGCACCCAGCATCAGCACCACCTCGAGCCCCTTGAAGTCCTCCATCTCCACCCGGTAGAGGTTGGGCTCGTACAGCGTGATCTCCTTGAGGCTCTTGAAGATGGAGATGGTGATGTCCGGCTCCTTGTTCTTAGCTTTGGTGCCATCGATATTGGTGGTCTTGCCGCACAGGAAGCAGACGAGGTCCTTGGACAGCTTGCCGTCTCTGCGCCAGCTGAACTTCAACTTGGGGGTTGTCTCGCACGCCGCGGGGTCACTCTGGGTGCGGTCGAGGGCCGAGCTGGACGGCTGACGGAAGGTCCGCTGGGGCATCTCAAAGTCCCACGAGGCCGGCGAGTTCCACGTCTTGTGCTTGTACCGGACGACGACCTGCTGGTCGGGATTGTAGAGCTGGATGGTGAACTGGGTTGGGAGGATGGGCTCTGGGGGCGGGGGAACCCCTCCATTCTGGCGGATTGCTTCCTGGGACAGGGTGGGTTGCGTCCATTCCGGGATGATTAGGACCTCTCCAAAGAGGATATCTGGGACATAGGGATCGTACAAGCCCACTGCATATCGGTTCTTGAACGCAGGGTTGGACGGGTCGCCATGGCGCAGGGCGTATGCGGGCTGGGGTTCGTTACCGTGCTGGGAGAAGTACAGAGTCGAGGTGTGCTTGTTCTGGCCGTTGGACTTGAGGTAGAATGCTAGAGAGCGTCAGTCAGCACACGCTCTCTCCAGTCGAGTTTGACAGACAGCACTGTACTTGGGAGGTTCTCGTCCAGCATGCTGGCCGGACTGGTGGATCAGGCGCGGGCGATGCTGTGACCGTGAGGCTCTCCGCTCATGAAGCCGGGCTTACACTGCTCCGGAACGGTCTCGACGGGCGAGACTGGAGAGAAATCCCGGGCGAGACGGTGGTCAAAGGGAGCATGTACACCGTGGGAGCGCGGCCATGCATATGTACCGCGGCGTACGTAGGCTCTGTCCGCCGCAACCCATGGAGCTCCTCGCGATGCGCCGTGTCACCAGGCGCCGCGGAGCCTGCGCCACCCGCGCCCCGCCCCCATGAATAGCGAGTCTTGGTGAGCTCGTCTTTCACGTCGAGTCCGAGGTTGATGCTGGCCTCTGAACATCATCAAGGAGCCTGCGGAAGCACCCGTGCTCGATCCTGGACTCCGCACAGAGACTGCTGTTCTGCTGCTCTTCTGCTGCCGGAGCTCCGCCTGCAAGGAACCGTCCTGCTGCACGCGTCACGGCGGAGCCCGGGGCTGTGCGAGTCGATGATCTGCCTCTCCTCCATCCCCAATCTCCGCCCGGCATGTCTCCCGACTCCGATGAACTGTTGGAGCATCTTCGCGCTGTGAGTGGCTCGCCCGTATCGCGGACCCATCCGTGGCAGCCCGGATGTCGATGGAGATGCCGGACAACGCTCTTGGCACGAGAATTTGCACGGCCTGCGGCTTCATCAGACCCCGCTCGACACGTCACTGCAGTCGTTTCCGGTGAGACGTCGACGGGCTTTGCTGGGGGATGTTCCTCGATCGGGCATCTCGATACCCGTCTGGGTCGAGTTGGATGTTATTAGCCTCGGGCAGAGCCATGGTGACAGTCGTCGTGTCCTCCGCGGCCTGATCGCATCACATTATAGGCATCGAGAAGCTGACCGCCTGGAATAGAATTTAGAAATCCATCAGGATGCAATGCCATTGCCCAGCCTCTATTTCAATCGACCGTCCATGGTTTTCCTATCTGCTGCTTGAATCGGAACTCTACAGCCTGTGAAAAGAAACGATCGTGTATTATTTCCTACTTGAGCTACATGCCTATCAACACTGTTGAAACTCCCTTCATCGCTCGCTTCAACCCTTATATGCGCATGAAATAAACACTGATGCAGATCATTCCTCCACATAATTCCACAAAACCAAAGGTCCATCGTGAGCAGGGCAAGGGATCATGTCAGCTCAATGACATGATCAGGCAACTCATCTGCCATTCCATACTCATTGCCATACTGGAGCTCATCGTTCATCGCCATCACCCAAGCCGTCGTGTTCTTCTTCGCATAATGCTTCTTCAGTCTGTCGGTCGAGTCCTTGTCCAAATATCCCTCGACGATCGACAGGCAGTAATTCCGCCTAGCCACGGGATACGTGAGCTGGACGACAGACTCGGGATGCAAAATTTTGACATCGTGCTTGAGGAACGCCGTCCGGAGAGGCTCGTGGTGTGTCTGTGCCCGCAGCTCCCGCTGCACGCGGTGATCGAAGATGGACACGAACTCCTCCGGATCGCGCTTCATTCTGCCATCGTCGGCGCTCAAGCCCCGACCATTGAACGTGAAGATCGGGAGACAGACATAGTGTAACTGGTGCACCGCGACGACGACCATCTTCCGCCACTTGGCGCAGATGGCGCCGTACTGCTCGCTCTCCAGCCGGCCTTTGTCGCCATTCCTGTTGCCCTGGAGTTCGGGCAGGGCGTGCTGCTCGAAGTGCGGCACGCGGATCAGGTACCCCGGGGAGAATGGTCCCTGAAAGGCCTCATATCCATTCAAAAAGTCCCGCGCACCTTTCCGCCAGTATATGCTGTGGTGTCTCCCCCAGTCTCTTCTCTTCCGGATACCAGGGGAGCCCAACAATCCGACGGAAGGGCGCCAGATATGGCTGTTATGGCAAGAATTCTGTCGCTGCCCGGTACTGCTGAATCGATATTCGCCCCTTCTTCCCTCGCGCCTTGAACTGCGCCCGAGCCCACTCACTCTCGCCAGAGGACCTTTGTCTATTCTTGGGGAGTGCAGTCTGCGATCGTCAGCCATTTGCATTGCACTTCCCCTCGACCTACCGTGGACGGGAAGGATCTTCGATTCTGTTTTCAATCAGTTACCGCCGATTCAGATAATAGTGGTGCTAATTTGAATTAGCTATCTGACCGAATCACCGCTCACAGAAAAGACTGACAGTAGGAAATATATAGGAAATGTAGGTAGGCACCGAAAGAAAAGAAAAGAAAGGAAAGAATCTTCGCTCTATAAATTTATAAGCACTGAAGGAGAGATCGATATCGAGTTTGAAGTCGATGATATCGGATACGAGCTGGAAGGAGTTACATCCTCGCTTGCCTAGGTAGTTATATTAAGGATAGAGTAAGTAGCTGAAGACAATAGGATTGTTCTCCATGTTCGTGTTCTTGTCTTTGTCCTCCGTCAATCTTCTTGTTCTTGGTCGGCAGGTACCATATATGCATTGTTTGATGTGATCGATGTACGGTAGATTCGATCTAGACGAGGACTGAATGGACGAAACAAAAGTTAATTGGACCATTGTTTAAGAAGGGTAAATCCTGCAGGAAATTTCTTCTCTCTCTCTCTCTCTCTCTCTCTCTCTCTCTCTAATCAGATAGAAGAAGGAAGGCATTGTTTCGCGGTCAATACTTACTATCTAACCTATGAGGGCTCGGGATGGGGTCAGACGGGATATAGAATCTGGGCCGGGCCAGAGCTCGGGACGTTCCTGCTCAAGATGGGAGGCCGACGTCGCGCGACCTGGGGCTCTTCAGAAACTCGAGTCGCTCTGTAGGGATGAAAAAGGGCCTCTCTCTCTCTCCATCCCAATCGCAAATAATCAACGAGCTCTACGGTGAAATGCGCAATGCTGAATGTGCGGGGACAGGAACAAAGTGCCAATAATGTCCTGAAGACGCATGTCAACCGACAAGCATTCCATTGATGGACGGCCCCTCCAGTTAGTGCGGCAGATTCCCACATTCTTGGTGACATCGCGCATACACAGCATCCTATCTTCTGTTCTGTTTTGTCTCTGGTAACAGACACTAGTTACTGGTTTTGGCTGCTGTCGAGCTACTGCCCCTTCAGGGCTGCCACTTCGCTTGTTACAATACGAGATATTGTCAGAGCTGAATGATCACATTGGAAGTCGTCACCGGATAGGCGGTCCACAGGAGAGATCTCTGTCAATTTCTTACGGAAGCTTACGAGATCCAGGGAATGTTTTTGAGATGCCGAAGGATTACTACGGAGTGAGTACATGCAGGACATGTGATCCACGCGGGAGCATCAATATGACATGGGCCGTCCCCCTCTCCCCACATCCTCCAGGGAGGCACCGCGGCCCCCCACAAACCACAGCCCACGATCAAGTGAAATCTGGGGTTGGAATATGTTGAAGCTTCCACCATGTTATTTTGTGTGAGGATTCTCAGTGTGCTCCCTCTGGTCGCAGCCGCCACTTCGCTATCATCACGTTCCAGTCAGCAGCAAAGCCAATATGACTATATCGTCGTCGGCGGCGGCACAAGTGGTCTCGTCGTCGCAAATCGCCTGTCTGAAGATCCGAATGTGTCGGTTCTTGTCATTGAAGCTGGCGACTCCGTGCTCGACAACCCGAACGTGACAGATATCAACGCTGCCGGGCTGGCCATCGGGACGGACATCGACTGGCAATATGAAACGACAAACCAGGTCTATGCGGGGAACAGGCCCCAAGTCCTTCACTCTGGCAAGGCTCTCGGTGGGTCGAGCACGATCAATGGTATGCTAGCAGTTATGGATCTTTCCCGGTAAAGTACATTACATAGTGCGGATTGCCAACAACATACGCTTCAATGAACTCTAGGGATGGCTTATGCTCGCGCGGAGGATGTCCAGATCGATGCATGGCAAGCAATAGGCAACAATGGGTGGAACTGGACCACTCTCTTCCCCTATTACTTGAAGAGTGAACACTATCAGTCGCCCAATAGCATGCAGATGGCGGCAGGTGCCTCGTACAATCCGAAATATCATGGTTTCGACGGACTTCTCAAGGTAGGCTATCCGAGGGATAGGCCGCCGAGTGACCTTCCCAGTATTTTGAATCGCACGTGCGAATCCCTCGGCATTCCCTGGTCGGTCGACGTCAACGGGGGCAAGATGCGTGGATTCAACTACCTCCCTCTTACCGTCGACAGTGCTCAAAATATTCGGGAGGATGCTGCCAGGGCTTACTATTGGCCCTTCACGTCGTTACGACCCAATATCAATGTCTTGACCAATACACGCGCGGACAAAATTGTCTGGGAGAATGAGAATGTAACAACCGCTTCCAAGGATGGAAGCATTGTCGCTGATGGAGTCCAAATAACGATGAGCAATGGCACCGTCAGCGTAATTAGAGCTAACAAGGAGGTTATCCTCTCAGCTGGATCTGTCAGATCCCCTGCTCTTCTTGAACTTTCTGGAGTTGGAAATCCAAGGTCTGTGCCTATCATCACCCCGAACTGAAGCCAGTCTAGATGAAGAAGATGATCTAAATTTCATGTTGTGTAGGATTCTAAACCAGTACAACATCACCGTCAAAGTCGTTCTGCCCACCGTCGGCGAGAACCTGCAGGATCAAATGACCAACGAAGCAATCGTCTCGACGAATTCATCGCTGATCGGATATAACTCAGTCGCGTACGCTTCTGCCCAGGATCTCTTCGGCGACATGACCCCCTCCGTCGCCGCTTGGGTCCAGAACAGCCTGGCCGACTACGCAGCGGCCGTGGCGAACGCGAGCCAGGGCAGCATGAACGCGACAGTCCTACAGCGCCTGTTCCAGGTCCAGCACGATCTGATTTTCAAGAACCAGGTCCCCGTCGCTGAGATCGTCTTTATCCCGACCAGTAGTACTACTTTCATCTCACCGTACTGGGGTCTTCTCCCCTTCGCGCGGGGGAACGTCCACATCACGTCCGCAGACCCGGCGCAACAGCCGGCCGTGAACCCGAACTACTTCATGCTCGGCTGGGATAACCAGCAGCAGATCGCGACGGCCAGGTTCACCCGTCGTCTGTTCCAGACGGAACCGCTGAGGGGCCTTGTCGTGAATGAAATACAGCCTGGCCTGGAGACTGTTCCCGAGCGGGCCTCGGATATCGTCTGGGAGAACTGGATCAAAGCAAGCTGTGAGTCTTCTCCACCTAAGTTATATTAGCTCCCTAGTCTACCTGGGAATGACTTACTGATACTGGATCTAATAATACTAGACCGCTCAAATTTCCACCCTGTAGGCACAGCAGCCATGATGCCTCGCTCGCTCGGCGGCGTCGTGAGTGATAGACTCGTCGTCTACGGTACCAGCAACGTTCGAGTCGTTGACGCCTCGGTGCTCCCGTTCCAGCTGTGCGGGCACTTGACCAGCACGCTGTATGCCGTTGCGGAGAGGGCATCCGACATGGTCAAGGAGGATGCTGCCGCTCTGTAACCTTATTAGGAGATAGTCTCTCATGGAGGGAATGGTAATGATAATGATTGGGTAGGTAGTTCTGTGATGCGCAGCGCAACGTTGTCATGGGGTAATGGAACTTATCATATCATGGATGATGAAGACGGAGGCATTTACCTGTCTTCTTTCTAGGCAAGCAAACAATTCTAAATTCTATCGTCAACTCGTCCTTCTATTACTCTAATCTAATGGTCTTTGAAAGGGAAATGCCCAGCCCATCAAATATATCAAATAAAATGCGAAACACAGCAAGGTCACGTCATTAAAGAAAGAAAAAGATATCTATACTATATCTATCACCTTCCTCCTACTCCGACACAAAGTTCTCTTTAAATCCTCGCCCCACTGACCTCCTGCCCCTGCGGCACCTTGGCGGCCTCCCTCTCCGCCACGCTGAGCTGCAGGCCCTGGTCGTCCCAGCCCTGCAGGCCCAGCTTGTAGTAGATCTTCTGCTGCTCGCGCGACGGCGGGGGCCCCTCCTTGCCGCGGCGCTGGCGCGACTCGAGCGTCTCGACGAGCGTGGCGTTGTGGCCGTCAAGCGGGTAGCCCTCGAGGTCCTCGGTGTCGTTGTCCGAGTCGGTGAACTGGTAGGTGCGGAATTCGGTGTTGGACCAGCCGGTTCCTGCAGTATGCTCGTTAGTCTTTTGAGAGAGAGAGGGAGAGAGAGAGAGTAAGTATGCAAAAGGCGGATAGACGCACCCTGGTAGACACTGCTATCCTCCCAGTCCTCAGTGAAGTAGTGCAGGAAGCCGCCGTGAGTCACGAGCACAATCTCCTTCTCCGGTCGCGCCTTCAGCCAGCGCCGTAGTTCGCGCGCGCGTTTGTTGATGGCCTCGGACGTGGGTGCCCATTTTCCAGTCTGCAAAACCACCAGCCATCATCTACGTTAGCCCTGCCAATTCATCCAATGCTGCCAGCCCATGCAGCCATATAGGACAGGTACAGGACCTGGAGTGCTGCAAAACGAACCTTACTATTCCACCCCTCCTCCACTCGCTCCAGATCGACCGGCAATCCCTTCTCCTCGACAAACTCCCTCCGCAACGCCTCGGGATCGCTCCCGCAATCGCACGGAACGTCACTCGTCTCCTGCGCCTCGGGCAGCGCGATCAGCTTCATCCCCCTGCGCGCGTGGAACACGGGCTCGAAGCCCAGCAGGGCCGTGTACAGCGTCCGCCGGAGCGGCGACGCCGTGACCAGCTCGACGCGATCGTGGTAGGGGAACGTGTCGCGCAGCGTGCGGCACTGCTCCTGGCCGAGCTCGGTCAGGAGCGGGTCGGGCAGGACGTGGTTGGCGGTGCTGAGGTTGTGGAAGCCCTGGATGGAGGCGCGAGCAGATATCAGTATGGCAGGAGTTTGGGGTTTGGGTTGGGAATGGCTGCGGTTAATTCTAATTATTACAGAGGGTAGTGGTGGTGGTTGCGGACCTGAGCGTGGCGGACGCAGTGGATGATGGGTGCCATTGCCAATTGTTCTGCGTTGCTTTGCTTTGCTTGCTTGCTTGCAGACAGATAGCAAGTCTTGCTGGGAATAATGATTATTCTATTGATCGATGTAGATAGATGTAATGATGTAGAAGAAGAGAGAAGATAAGGACCCCTCGGACGCGGGGTTAGCGGGGTTATGAGATATGAGGTCGAAAGAGAAACAGATGGGACTTAGCCCGGGACGCAGACGCTCTCTCTCTCTCGTGGGAACGGTCAGGGAATAAATACCTCAGAAAAGATATGACTCTATTCTAGGAGAGAGAGTCTCGTTCTGGGAGGAAACACAGGCGAACGCATCCCGAAGAGTCATCGCGGTGAGGCGCCGGCGGGACCAATCATCCCGGCACACACTGCGCCGGAAGCCAGGCACCGCGCGGGGCGGGAAAGTTATCCGATAGGTTCGCGGCAGGTTCTCCGAGGTCTATCTATCTATCAGACTACGTACAGATGGTCTGGGTACAGAATAAGACTTAGGTACAGACAGATTTTTTTTATTTACAGGCCTATCTGCATAAATCATGGAAAGATGCCTACGCACATGCACACTGGCAGAAGATAACAGCCCCCCACAACCTACCTACCACGAGTCATCGCTCGCTCCCAGAAAGCTAGAAGATAAAAAAGCAGATAACCATAACACACACACGCAACGCCCGTGCCAGTTGAATATTATCATTGATCACTTCGCAGGAGTTCCATGCTCAAGCGACTCCAAAGCCACGCGCGTTCTCCAGCGCCTTGTCGAGCTTCTCCTGCAGCACGGCCCTCGAGGAGTACTCCGGCAGCAGCAGCCGGCCAAAGCACGTCAAGCTGGTCGGGAGGCGCTGTCGACAGTTAGCTGGTTGTCACACAAAGTATAACCGAAAGGGACATGTAGACTTACGGCGTCGCCCACGCCGTTCCGCTGAATGACGAACATCATGCTCGCGATGCCGTTGACGGGGACGCGGTCGCTCGCCGTCACAAACTCCAGCAGCCGGCGCTTCTTCTCGTGCGGGAAGCGCTTCACGATGTGCCAAAAGTCGCGCACCACCCGGTGCGACGGGCTGAAGCCGCCCTCGTAGCGCGCGTGCCGCTCGAGTGCCTCGATGTCGATCTCCTGGATCCCTTCCACGACCGTCTTCAGCGCCTCCGGCGTGAAGATCGACAGCGCGGTGCGGTCCAGGCAGGTGTAGAACCCCCGTGCAAAGGCCTCGTACTGCGGGCGGATCGATTTGTCCGTCAGCCAGAAGATGTAGTCCTTGACGAACTGCTGCCGGTTCTCGTTGGTCACCAGGGACGCCTCGGCCGCCGGCGGACTGGGAGTCGCCGGAGGCGCGTTGTAATCTTCGTCCGTGGGCAGCATGGAGTTGCGGCTCTTTCCGCCACCGTGCCCTGACTTTTCTGCCCGGGAGCTGGAATGGTCAGACGGGTTGCTCCGGGCTCGGTCTCGTGGCCCGTCGTGGTCGGGAACGGGCCAGGGATCGTCGCGGCCCACTTTCTCCATGTCGACGGTCTTGACAGTCCCAAAGGCCTCGAAGCTGAATTCGTATGTCCGCATGAAAATGTCGCCGACGTCCCCATCTTCCCATGTCAACAGATCTTCCAGGCCCTTGGTGAGCTCCGGCCAGCCATCCCGGATGTGGTCAAGATGCTTCACTTTCAAGCCCAGGAGCTTGCGGTACAGCGCAACCGGAAAGTTGACAGGGAGAGTCAGACCGTTGTATACAGCGAGGGACATGAGAAGCCCGAGCAGTTCGAACTTGTACAGCGGTTCTAGGGAGCATGGCTGGAACCATGAGATGCGAGTCCGGCTGTCCGTGGTGAACATGCCGAAGTCTGGACTCAACGCCTCCGCCATGACAACTCTGAAGAACTCCTGCTGCACTCCGCCATGGTCCACACCCTCCTCGCCTTCATCCATCCCCATCTGGACCTTCAACGGACGCAGCAGCTCCCGCTTCTCACGTCGCCAGAGCTGGTTGAGGGCATCGGTCAGAACGTTATCCCGTCGCACGACCAGAACTAGATAGGTCGACATCGACGTTCTCAGTCTCGCCAACAGACCAACCTCGTCCGGGACAGGTATTGTGCCGAAGGCTGTCTGCGTGACATGTCTGGTCGCCGTCATGGCTGCCTCGTAGGATTTAGACATGGTAGAGTAGTTGAGAGCGCGGAAGTAGATGACGAGTGCCGATGGCGGGAAGAGGAAGGGATACGACAGAAGATGCAGCGTCCTGTTGTTGGACAGAGTGTTCAGCCACTCCACCGGCATCTCCATTGCATCCAGTCTCTCTGAAAGAAACGAGGTGTGGAAGTCCTCTGGCTCGAGACCCAGCCGATTTCGGTCTTTGTACATCGACGCCAGGATCTGCACAGCGCCGCCAGCGGCACTGCACTTGGGCATTTCAGGTTTGCCGTCCCATTCTCTGAGGAACAGCGTCCGAAGCCACTCGACGATCAGAGAACACGCGCTCGGTGACTGCGAACCATGTAGAGGGCTGTCCAGATCTTTCGTCTTGTCTGCCGTCAGACTGTGATGCTCCCTCAGGTTGTCCAACAGCAAATCCACGACGCTGGTCTTGCGCTGCTTAGGAGAATCGTGGGCGTACATCTGGCGCGCCTTTGAAATCTCGTGGAAAGCCAGTCGCGCAGTGAGAGCGCGAACTAGGCGGCTGACCAGTCTGAGAGCCAGCTCATGTTCAAACCTGTCAGTAACGTCGACCACCAAGCGGCGGCTTTCACAAGAGAGCTTTCGCATCTCGGAATCGGGCATCACGGTTCCCGCGGAACGCATTCGGAGTATGCTTTTCCATGTCTGTATGTCTACCTTGGGAAGGGAGCTGACCAGAGCGAAAAGAACCACCGTTGCTATTTCCGCGGCTTCTGCATCAGATACGGGTTCGTCGTCTGACAACGCAGGAGATCGAATCGGGATGATGGGCACCGGAGGAGTACTCGATGACGAACTTCCTGTCGAATTGTGCGGGCTTCTAGCAGGTGTCGACAATTCCTTTGGGGGGACGAAAAGCCGCTCCAGAGCACTCCAAAGACTGTGCAATGCAATGTCCCAGGGACAAATGGTAAAAAGACGCCGGAGAGATGGCTCTACCTGCTGCATATCAAGGCGGGAATTGGGCGTCCCGGACTCTTCGTCGTCGTTTCCTGTTGGTTCTTTACGGAACGAGCGGAGAATGTGCTTGGAGTTGCTCAACACGTAGAAAACGCTCTGGGCAACGAATGGAAAGGCTTGAAGTTGCCTGGGAGTTGCATAACGCCACTCAGAATCGTCGAAGCTACCACGTAGTTCCATCTCAGCAATCTCCTCTTTCCACCTCTGCGCATCTTCGTCGGATTCCACCATTATTTGACATAGCCCGTCAACAATTTTATTTGACAAATGGGTTATCGTCTGTATCGAGAAACTAGCCTTGCCTTTCCTGCGTTTACCCTTGCGCTTCCCTTGATGTCTATCGGCAGCTAGTGGTGTCGCAGTCTGCTGGTCCTGCACGTCCGGATCCTGTGACTGGGCTTCAGGGGGCTGAGATTCCTTCGAAAGCTGTGAACCATCCCACGAGACACGCCTATGCTTCTTCTTTTCTGCGAGATAGACGCCGTTGACATCACCGCTTATGCCCCGGTGCTTTTGTGGCCGATGCCTTAGCGCTGGGGGAGAGGGAAGACCGACGAATGCATTCGTGCTTGAAGGTGTATTTGTATTCAGTGAAAGCTTCCGAGCGGATTTACGGTCCTGACGTGACTTTTCTTCCATGCTAGATCGTGGATTCTGACGCCAGTGCTCCATATCACTCAGCGACAGTCGCTTGACCTGTTGCCCTGGCAGTTTCAGCTCCACCGCCGCAGGTTGAGAACCGGCATGTCGTGATGACGGAGTCTGGAAGCCATTTCCTGCTACAGCGTTCGACGGAGTGGACCTATCTTCATTTGCGTGGGGTTTGTTCGCGGCTGAGGCCTTTTGACCATGGGGAGTGTCTTGCTTCCGCGTCTCTTGATTGGATCGCCGTGGAGAAGGCCCTCTCCCCGAGTGGTCAGCATCAGGGTCAAATGTATCAGGCGACCTGCGAAGAGGCAGCCATTCTACCATCCGGAGAGATAGAGTATCGAATAAATTTTGCGTGAATGACTTCGGATCCTTCAGTTTCTGTGTTCCCGGGCTGTCCCGGTGGGGCACATCGCGGTGCTGCCCTTGTGCTTCGCGGGTTCTATCTGCAGAGAAGTCCCGTGCATCTTGGGTCCCAATATCCCCAGCTCGTGAAGTAAGATTATCGGTATGCAGTGGCGCCTGCCTGCCCGACACATCATCGACCCCCTTCCGATCTGTCTCCGGGAAGCGATTGGTGGTCTCTGCAGGAGCGGCGCTTCGTCGTTTCGACCGGCGCAGACCGTCTGGAGGTGGAAAGTCCGACGGCACTCTCGGAGGATTGCGGCAGAGGCCGCCTTCCGGATTGTCCAGGCTAGCCAGATAGCAAGCCAGTGTCCGCGCGCTCAGCTCCGTGTAGTTTCGAAAGGGGCCCTCTGCCACCCTTTTTCGGTAACTGAGGCAGGTTATGGTACGGCAGTTCGGTTCCTGGCAGCCGTAGAGAAGCTGGTTTTTGTACCTGGTACCATGGATTGTTAGCTATCACGCTAGACACTGTCCGGACGCCTGGAGGCATGCAGGCTTACTTGCGAACCAGGAGATTAAATTGCCTGCGTCGCTCATCCTTGTTCCACAGAAGCACACAGGATGGATCCGCAACATTGACGGTGTTCTGGACAATGACCTCCGGAGCATTTGGCGGCAGCTTGGAGCGATGAAAGGAGGGCTGCCTGTCAATTCCGGCGGGTGATCGCGCGGAGTCCGGAGGGCTCACGGAGCCTCCCCGCATTCTAGTCATCTTCGGAAGACGCGGCGCATGTCTGAATCGTCAGACGAGGGATGGCAAGAAGGGCCACCTGCGGTGGAATCTAGACCGTGGATGACTGAGGATGCTCTTCGGAGGATGTGCCGCACTCTGGCGCACGAGATGTGTTCCTGGCCTGATATCATCGGGGTCCGTCTCCGCCACGGGGCGCGCCTCAGCCCGGGGGGCTGTGGCCTAGTCCCGATCTGGTAAGGCGCGCTTGGCTCCGGCGCCGCGGAAGAACAGAAAGACCGCGATGTCCGCGCTAGTCCTGATCGAGACAGGGCCGACGAAAGAGGCTTAGCGCGGAATGGCCCTGGCACGTGTGCGGGACGTCATCGCCACCGCCGCGCCGCCGCACGCCGCACAGCCTTTGCTCATTTTGTCCCGCCGTCCCGTGGATCTCCATCATCGCTCCAGGCTCTCGACGGCTCATCGTTCTGCACATCTCCGCGAGCCTTGGGCGTGTCTGCCTCCCCCGTTCACTTCCTCATACAACCAGCTTTTATCCATTGTGTACTGTGTGCGCAACCGATCATCAGTCAGGCACACATCGATCATCGATACTGATCGTCTCGATCTCCGCCACCTTCCCCTCCGCGGGATCAGAAAACCCGGTTGACTGCCTGTTCCAATAGAGATCCTTGGGAGCGCACGACATCATGGCGGCGGTTGCTACTCAGACCATTGGACAGGCCGACGTGCCTTCAACAAACCTTCCCTACACCTGCAATACCTGTCTCGTGGCTTTCCGCAGCAGCGATGCCCAGCGGGAGCATATGCGCAGAGATTGGCAGTAAGTATTCTACCTCAGCGTTCCTGACTGTTCCCAATCCAAGCGCTAACCCTTCTCCAGTCTGTACAATGTCAAGCGCCGTGTTGCTTCCTTGCCGCCAGTGTCCCATGAAGTCTTCACGGAAAAGGTCCTCGCAGCCAAGGCCAGCTCCACTGCCGCCGCCGCCAAAGCATCCTACGAGAAGACATGCACTGCCTGTCAGAAGACATTCTACAGCGAAAACTCGTTTCAGAACCACGTCAGAAGTTCGAAGCACAAGCTTCGTGAGGCCCGCCTGAAGCAGACCGGCGGCCTTGCAGATGATACTTCTTCCGTGATGAGCTCGACGTTTTCGCTCGGAGAACCCATCAACAGAACCACGCCTGCGAGCAAGGACGCGGAAACCGACGCAGGAGTCTCCAAGCTTACAGATGGCCTGAAGACAACGACCATCGAAGAGGAGGACGACGAGGATTCTGCGGAAGAGGAATTCTCGCCATCTCGCTGCATCTTCTGCAATTACAACTCCTCCGATCTGCAATCTAACGTCGATCACATGTTCAAAGCACACGGCATGTTCATTCCCGAAAAGGACTACCTTGTCGACCTCGAAGGCCTTATTCGTTATCTGTATCGCAAGATCACCGAGAACAACGAATGCCTGTACTGCCACGCCATCAGAAACTCTGCTTCCGGGGTTCGGACGCACATGCGCGACAAGGGCCACTGTATGATCGCCTTCGAAACGGAGGATGAGCAGATCGAGATCGGCCAGTTCTACGATTTCACCAGCACTTACTCGGATAACGAGGACGACTCGAGCAGTGCCGCTGAAGGTGGTGTTAAGCTATCCGGATCGGATGCCGACGACGACGGCTGGGAAACCGCAAGTTCTGCATCGTCTGCCGATTCAGATGAGACGTATCGCCCATCCCAGCCTATCCTCAAGTCGGACTTTGAATTGTATCTTCCGTCTGGCCGCACCGCTGGTCACCGTTCCCTAGCGAGGTACTATCGCCAGAACCTGCACAACTATCCGACTCCCGAGGAACGAATTGCCCGACAGCTCGCCATAGAAGACGGCACCGCAGAACCAGACGAGGAAAAGGAAAGAGGTCGCAGCCGCCAGCGTGCGGTCATCACCCGTGCCAACGGTGGCCTGGGTATGATCGGAGCTACCGCCACTCAGAAACGCGAGGCACTCGTTTCCGAGAGACGAGAGAGAGCCCGTGCTCAGCGGGAGGAACTCAAATATACGGCCAAGGTGCAGAGGGCTGCCAATCACCAGAAACACTACAGGGTAAGTGATCTCATATCGATTGCTCTTTCTGGGCTCGAACTGACATCGCAACTAGGATCCTCTCCTGCAGTGATCGCGAGGACTCGACCATAATTCCACGTGGTCCTTGGAGTACACCATTATGCACACGGATTATGTATTGTCGCACGAGGAACATTTTCCGCATTGTTGTCGGGATTCATGCATTTCAACATATTGTCTCACGGTGCTGTTTAGAAAGGTCTTTCGATTGAGGAATTTACCCACAGCTTTCCTCATTTGCAATGACTCGGGATTTCGGTGGTCTGTATTTTCCTGTTTTCACTTGAATGATTAATCGAGCTCATTTCTTGTATTTTCAAGGATATGGGTCTGTTCTGTTTACCTCAGTATATAGTCTGGGGTGGTGTGCATTTGTTGAAATGGAATGGAGAGTTATTTTCTCTCAACATGTTTGGATGAGTCATGTATTTAACATTTTCACTTCAATGCAGTTGTTGATTCCACACTAATGCTTTGTGCATAAATGAAATTTATCTGTTGTCCGCCCCTCCCCATTCCATTCTAGGACATAAAGTGAGTGATAATGACTAATGCCTCCCTGGATCTGCGCGTGCCAGGATGAGTAGAGCGATCATCGCCCCACCTTGATGACCTACCTGCATTACTGTACAGCCCTCTTAAAAATGAGGTCAACTGACTCTGGCCTCGAAAAGACCAGACCAAGATTGACAACATATGCACATGTACATATCAACCAACAGATGAAAGAACAGAAAAGAAGCAACAAGAACAAAAGAGCTTATGCATGTCTAGATACTGTACACTGTAGTGAGATAAATAAGTTAGGTACTGTACTTTTGAACCCAGCCGCTAATAATGAGCAAGTTGCTTTCCTAGTTCTAGAGGGAACCAGCTATGGGTCTATCTGCATCTGTATGTGTAACTGTAGATCTATTTGTCTATCTCTTCTTATTTTATCGGGCCTGATCGGACGTGTCCGACCCCAATCAAGCAGATATCAATGTGTACGGTACATAAATTGCGGATCCTGCGAGATGACAGGGCGACGCTGTCGCGTTTAACATCATAGAAGATGAAGATGAATTAGGTCTAACTAACTACCTATCTACTATGAGGCATCTTATTGGCCATTAACTAGGCACTACTCAATGCAGTCCAGTAAATTGGGAGGGGGG
>JGI26058J51888_1000360_pt1 | contig 28216 bp, 37 predicted proteins | sample HigsolmetaSP110D_FD_51888 | JGI IMG/M metagenome (IMG submission 51888) | reverse complement strand
CCGTACTGGTCGAGACCGGCAAGCAGATGTCAGTCAGCAGCGGCTGTCGAGATGTCGTCGTCATAGTCGTCGGAAAAGTAAAAGAAAAAGGAAGGGGTATATGGGGCCCGTCGTTCATCTGGTTGAGAAAAAAGATTCAGGATTCAGCGTGGCGTGGATGGCAGGCTGAGAGTCTTCCCGACAACAAGCAAGCATAATGCGCTGTTATGAGCGGTCAAATCACTCAGACATTCTGGAACTTTTCTTGCTATTCTCTCCTACTGCGCTATATAGACGCCCTCTAGATACCAGATAATATGTCCATTGCATCAATTGAGTAGAATAGTATTATCTTCCTCTATCCCCTTCCACCCGCCAGGTTTAAAAGAAAAAATTTAGCAGTAAAGTGAAGAGGTCTGTATCCCGTTTTCTTTCTTCAAACTCCACATCATCGTCACCATCATCACCTAACTTTGTTCAGATCAAATCACAGGTCCACATATCTACCCAACACCGGCGTCAACACAGCAAATGCTCCCTGTATGCCACACACCTTATCCGCGTACGTCAACGTCGTCGTTCAATCATTATGAAAATAGAAAATAAGAAAGCAAGAAAGAAGAGAAAGAAAAGATGGAGACGAGATGGGCTCCGGAAATTGCAAGATATCAGACAGAAAAATCTACGCTTTGATGAGCAGGCTCCGTCCGCTCATCTCCTCGGGCTGCTCGATGCCCATGGCGTCGAGGATGGTGGGGGCGACGTCGCCCAGGACACCGCCCTCCTTCTTCAGGCTCCAGCCCTCAGGGGCGTTGGCCAGGATGAACGGCACCTTGTTGGTGGTGTGGGAGGTCTTGGGCGTGCCCTGCTCGGTGAGCATCTCCTCGGCGTTGCTGGACGGACCAGTTAGCAGGGATCCCCCACGGAGTCATGATAAAGAGGAACTACTCACCCATGGTCAGCGGTGACAAAGAGGATGTAACCGTGCTTCTTGCAGGCCTCGTAGATGACCCCGATGGCTTTGTCCGTGGCGGCAACACCCTGGATGGCGGCCTCGTAGACACCCGTGTGGCCGACCATGTCTGGGGGCGCGAAGTTGTTCATGAGGAACTCGAACTTGTTCTCAGCAATGCGCTCGGCCATCTTGTCGGCGACGCCGCTGGCGCTCATCTTGGGGTCCAGGTCGTACGTGGCGACCTTGGGCGAGGGGATGAGCTCGCGCTCCTCGTTCTCGAACTGCTTCTCGACACCGCCGTTGAAGAAGAAGGTGACGTGCGCGTACTTCTCCGTCTCCGCGACGTGGCATTGCTTGAGGCCCTTCTTGCTGAGCCACTCCGCCAGCACGTTGCCCATGTGCTGCGGCGGGAAGGCGATCGAGAAGGGGTAGTCGGTCTTGTACTGGGTCATGGTGGTGATGTGGATGTCCTTGGGGTAGGGGAAGTCGGGCTTGGGGGAGCGGTCGTAGTCGCCCAGCAGCTGGGTGATTTCACGCACACGGTCAGACCGGTAGTTGAAGAAGAAGAGGGTGTCGCCGTCTGGGATAATGGTTCAGTCAATTGAGTTCCTGCCATTGGGCCTGCCATTGGGTCGGGAGACGTCATACCTTGCACTCTCCTCTCCTTGCCGCCGACGATGATGGGCTTCAGGAACTCGTCAGTCTCGCCCTTCTCGTAGCGTTCCTTGATGGTCTTGACTGGGTCGGAGCTCTCCTCGCCCTCTCCGCAGACGATACCCTTCATACCCAACTCGACGCGGTCCCAGCGCTTGTCGCGGTCCATGACATAGTAGCGTCCGACGACGGTGGCGATCTCGCCAATGCCGATCTTCTTGGTCTCGTCGAGCAGCTGCTGCATGTAACCCGCGCCGCTCTTGGGGTCCGTGTCGCGGCCGTCGCCGAAGAAGTGGATGAAGACCTGAGGCACCTCCATCTCCTTGGCGACCTTGAGCAGGCCGATCAGGTGGTTGATGTGCGAGTGGACACCGCCGTCGGAGACGAGCCCCAGCAGGTGCAGACGTCCGTTGCCCTGCTTGGCGCGGTTGAAGGACTTGATGACGTTCTCGACCTTGTTCAGTTCGCCCTTCTTGAGGGTCTGGTCGATGCGGACGCTGTCCTGCCAGACGACACGGCCGGCGCCGATGTTCAGGTGGCCGACCTCACTGTTGCCCATGAGGCCCTCGGGCAGGCCGACAGCGAGCGACGAGGCCTCGAGTTCGGTGTAGCCCTGGGCCGTCTTAGAGTTGGGGTCCGCGAAGGACGACATGACGGGGGTCTCTGCGGCGGCGATGGCATCGCCGTTGGGCGGGGAGTTGGGGCCGGCGATACCCCAGCCGTCGATGACGACTAGACCAGTCAGCAGGCGGTCATAAAAATAAACCATCAAAGAAGACAAAAGGACGAAAGTCTACATACTCAGGACGACTTTGTGGTCGACCTTGGCCATGGTGGTGTGATGCTATGTACTGCCTTGTACTGTCTCTTATCTATGCGAGGAAACAAGACAAGCTGCGAGACAGTCAATTGACTAGCACTGCGACGGAGCCAGCAATTGACGGGATCTCGAGAGCAGAGGTGCGCCAGAGACCTGCAGACAGGAGAGATATCGAGAAAGAAGAAGAAGGAAGAAAAGGTGGAGGGGGGGAAAAGAAAGACGGGGGGAGGGGCCTCAGGTGAGGGGCGCCGGTGACGCTTTTGGGCTGGTCCGACGTCAGCCCCGGCGCTTCTCGTTGCTCCGGCTTCTCCCTACGACGGGCGTCTCACCGACAACCACCACCGGGCCTCCAGCATCCAAGGAAGACGAATCTCAGCATCTCAGCGCTTCACGGACGTCTGCCATGGCCTCCAGGTCGCCCACCGCGGCCACGCCCCTCCGTAAGGGCTCCTCCGCGCCCGAGACGCCCGCCAGCGCGACGCCCGCGCCCCCGCGCGCAGTGCCCTTCCCGCCGCCGCAGATCTTCGACATCCTGCCGCCGCTGCACGCCCTGATCCTCCGTCTGCTGTCGTCGGCCCAGGCGACCGCTGCTGCGGCCCCTGGCGACTCGTCGGGAGCTGCTGGTGCTGGCCCGGCTCCCTCAGGCCCGTCGTCCACTGCTCCGGCCGCGTCGCAGCAGCAGCAGCAGCAGCAGCCCTCCACCGCGAGCGCTTCCAGCGGCCAGAACAACCCCCCCAGCGCCGCGGGCAACGGGGCCCCCCAGGCACAGCCGCCCTCCGCCGGTCCGGCCCCGGCCCCTGCGGGCTCCTCCGTCGCGGCGGACATCGCCCCCAATGCGCCGCCCCCTCTGGACGCCAAGGACCTCCCCACCGAGGCAAGCGCCATCAAGATCCGCATCCAGAAGGCCCGCGCCGTCGTCGAGGCCCTGCCGGACATCACGCGCTCCGTGGCGGATCAGGAACGCGAGATCAGGGAGCTGGAGGACCGCATCGGCCGCCTGAGGAGGCTCATCGGGGAGTTTGGGAGACGCGCAGCGCTGGAGACCACGGAGCAGATCAAGGTGCCGGGGTCTTGACGAGTCTAGGAGTGGAGGGCAAAGTGGAACACTACACAATATCCCCCGTGGATAGGTATCTGTTGGACTACTCCCCGGCCCCGGGATCGCGTCCTGTCACGGTTTCGAGTGGAAAGTATATCCCGCACTCCGTTTCTACGTGGTGGATTCAGGGAACCAGGACATGATAGTCTACGCAGCCTGTCTCTGCGACGCTGCCGTACGGGCTCCGCGAGGCGCGGAAAGAGATGGATCATGTCGACGGGAGGAGCAGATTCTGATGTGTCAGTCTGACCAAACCAAGGAGCAAGGAACAAGACCAAAGCTTGATCAATTGCAGGTGTATCATAGCTTGGAACTATCAAATCAACTCATCGAAGGACCAAACAATAAAAAGAAACCATTGTACACACTACACCAAACCGGCGCCGGATGTTGAACCCTCGCTGCTGAAGATGCCGCCACTTTTTTTTCATGCTCATATCTGCATCCATGTCCCGTGTTGAAAGAAAATGTCTTTCTTTTCGACTATACTCCCATGCCCTTTTTTGCTTCCTCCTTCACTCTAACAGAGAGTGTTGAGCCCAGATCCGGAATCTATTTTTTGATTTTTTATCATGTCCTTGCGTTTTCTGTAATGACTGCTTAAACAGGCAGAGGGAAAGTGCTGGCCCACTCGGCAATCTCCTTGCGGAGGCTCAGGATCTCCGGCACGCTGTCCGAGGCAACCTTGGCCTTGAAGTCCTTGAGCTTGTTGGCCTCCTTGGGCAGCTGGCTCTGCACGTCCTGGCAGATCTTGATGGCCCGGTCGATGTAGCGGGCCACGCGCTTGAAGTCCTCCTCGCCCATGCCGCGGGTGGTCATGGCCGGGGCGCCGATGCGGATACCGCACGGCGTCAGGGCGGACTTGTCCCCGGGGATCGAGTTCTTGTTGCACGCGATGTTCATCTGCTCGAGGACAGCCTCAACACGCGCGCCGTCGAGGTTCTGGGGCCGCAGGTCCAGCAGCACCATGTGGCTGTCGGTACCGTCGGCGACCAGCTTGTAGCCCAGGCGCTTGAACTCGTGCTCAAGCGCCTTGGCGTTCTTCAGCACCTGCTCCTGATACTGCCGGAACTCCGGGGTCGCAGCCTGCTTGAGGGCGACCGCGAGGGCCGTGATGGTGTGGTTGTGTGGGCCTCCCTGGTGTCCCGGGAACACGGAGAAGTTGATGGGGTTTTCGAGGTCGTACATGATCTCCTTTCCGGTCTTGGGGTCGACGCTGCGCACGCCCTTGCGGTAGAAGATCATGGCACCGCGGGGTCCGCGGAGGGACTTGTGCGTCGTCGTGGTCACCACGTCGGCGTGCTCGAAGGGCGACGGGATGACACCGGCAGCGACCAGGCCGGAGATGTGGGCCATGTCGACGATGAGGTAGGCACCGACCGAGTCGGCGATCTTGCGCATGCGCGCATAGTCGATCAGACGGCAGTAGGCGGAGGTACCGGCGACGATGCACTTGGGGCGGAAGAGCTGGGCGTTGGCCTCGAGGGCGTCGTAATCAATGATGCCGGTCTCGAGGTTGACGCGGTAAGGCATGGTCTCGAAGTAAGTGGACACGGCGGAGATCCTGGGAAGGTCAGCGTGTGTTCCATAACTGCTATAGCACCCATTGACGATGCTGGTCTCCAGACAGGATCTGCGACATACTTCTTCTGCGGGGTCTGGTAGCCATGGCTCAGATGGCCTCCGTGGGGCAGATCCAACCCCATCAGGCGGTCATGGGGGCGCATCAGAGCCTGGTAGACCTGCAGGTTGGCCGGGCTACCGCTCAGACACTGGACGTTGACTCCCCACTTCTCCGGGTCCAGGTTGAAGGCCTTAAGGGCGCGGGCCTGGCAGGTGAGCTCAATGGCGTCGATGTGCTGGTTGCCTCCGTAGTAGCGGGCGCCGGGGTAGCCCTCGGAGTACTTGTTGGACATGGGTGAGCCGAGGGCATCGAAGACGGCGCGCGAGGTGAAGTTCTCGGAGGCAATGAGCACGATGGACTCGCGCTGCCGCTGGATCTCTTTTTTCTGCGGGGGAGGGGTCAGTGAGTCCGACGCCATTGTTTCGTCAAAAACGGTAAAACGGTCTGTGCCAAAGCAAGGAGTACTCTAGAAGCTGGATAGACATACCATGATCTCCGCGATCTCCGGGTCACTCTCGACCAGGGACCTCTCGAGGAGCTGCATCGGAAATGAGTCAGTACGGTGGGCTGCGACGGACACGGACTGGAGCACTCACGTCCCGGTGGGAGGGCGACAGCGCGTAGGTAGCCATTGTGCGGAGAAGGGGTCTTCCTTTGACAGGGGAAGGAAAGAGGATCTAGGGAGTAAGGAGGATGAGAGTGAAAAAAAAGGGAGAGGATAAAGAGGGACACGAGGGTGCGCTGTTTTTCTGCTTCGAGACCGCGACACCGCTTCCGCCGTCCCGCTCCGGCATCGCAGGTTTTCCCGCCCCGGGCCCCGCGCGTGCACCTGCCGCGGTGGGGCCCCGGGCGACATCGGACCGGCTCGGAGCAAGTCGGGTTGCCGGGTGCCTTTTCACATACCGAGCGCTACGCTCTATCACCTGCAGATGCCATGCCAGCACACTCATTCGCAGGTATCATCTCCAGTGGCACGTAATTCTCTATGTACATGCATGCATCCAATCGATAATGACAAACAATGACTTTTTCTTCAGACAGAAACTCAACCCAAAACCCATGTCGCAAAACGCCGTAGCCATGTTCATGCTGTCTTTTCTGCCTTCTTCCGTTTCTTTTCCTCCTTGCGCGCCTTGCGCTCCAGACTAGTCCCTTCCCGGTGCTTGTGCGACTTCTTGTGCCTGCTCTCCCGGCCGCGCTCGTCGTGATCTTGCGACGAAGGAGCCGGTTCCGTCTGTGACGACTTCCCGTGGTCCTGCGAGGACGAGTGCTTCTTGGACTTCTTTCGCGGTGAGGCGTCTGGGTGTTTCTCGTCACCGTCTGCCTGGTGGTGCTTCCGCTTCCGCTCTTCCCGCTCCGCTTTCGATCCCTTGGGGAACTTGAACGTAGGCTGCTCCCCCTCCGACTCCTCGGAGCTCGTGCCAAATGTCTCCGGAGCTCCGTCTCCACTGCCTACCGGCTTGAAACGCATCTTCAGGTGTTTGGGCTGCGGTCTTGGCGGTATGCTCGGCTCCTGCGCTGTCGACGCGGGCCCTTCCTTTGTGGTGGTTCCATTGGGGAGGCTGATCATCTCCTGGACATGGTAGCTCTTGATCTCCCCTGCGGAAACACTGTAGTATGCCTGGCTCTTCTCATCGTAGAGCAGGAGCGTCTTCTTGCTGGACTCCGGCTGGCTGAGGTTGTCCGCCGGGATGCCGTACTTGACGCCTTGGTGCGTTAGCACCGGCTCGCCACGCATGATTTTGGCTAACGAGATCTCTTTGACGGAGTCAAGAGGGAGGAAGGCGGGAGCGGTGACATGGTAGATCTGTTTGCCGCGGAGGTTGGAGAGGAGGGAGGAGACGGCAGAGGATGGGGGAGATTGTTTTTTCACGGCTTTGAATCCTGCTGGGGGCTTGAACGCTTCTGGGGGAGGTACAGACACGCCGGGGGAGGATCTAGACAGCTATGTCAGTAAACTGGGCAAAATGTTTCTCCGGGAAGCTAAGAATCGACCTCTTGGTCGAGTCCTCCTTTTGTGAGGAAGCATCACTGTCACTCTCCGAATCGCTCCCTGCAGGACTGCCACTCTTCTCACTCTCAGATTCCGAGCTGGACTCGGACGATTCAGTTACAGGCTCATCGCGCTTCGACTTCTTTTCCCGCTTCTTCTCCGAATCTGTCGGGCGTCGATCCTGGGGACTGGGGCTGCTGGTCGAGCTGTCATCGCTGTCCGAAGCAACCTCTTGGCTCGATTTTCGCGCCATTGGAAAATGCGACGCGGCAACTCAGACGCAGCAAGCTCTGCGTTCGCTGTTGAAAATTCCGGACGGGCTAGATGCGGCGCGCAGACGCAGCGCCGGTGCCAATTTAGGGGGATTAAAATCCGTGGAAAAAAGAAATAATGCGCCCGGATACTGGCTTGCCGCGCCCGAGGCTCGCGACGGTAAGAATAAAAAAAATAATCTGTCGTGCGCAGCTCTAGGGTGCTGCGATAAAGGGTTGCGCGGTCGTTCTGTATCGCGGGCAACTTTTTCTGCTGCGCGGAGCACGGGCCACATTCTCCATCCCGCAGCTCGAGATTTCGGAGATCTCGAGCATCCCGCCAGACTCGCACGGGAGGCTCCGCGGCGCCTCTGCAGCTCTATTCTTCTCATTTACGGCCTTTTCATTGTTCGATAAATACAGTGTAACCCAGCGAAATATGAAGAGAAAGGCCGAAAAGCAGCCACCAGCTGGTACGATCAGATCTCATACCGATCTCCGTCGCACAGCTCCACAGAAAATGTTCGCTGACTCGAATGCCTCTTCCAGCCCCCATCAGTGCCATTGCGGCGCGCAGGGCGCAGCAGCAAAAACTCCAGGTCACAGTGCCGATTAGTCCCACCCCGGAACCCGAGTCTGATGGAGAGCCACCGTCGAAGAAAGCGCGGCCTTCCCCCGCGGAGGAGGGGAAACAGGCAGATGGCCTGCAAAGTACTGCTCAGAAAAAGAGCGCAGTACAGAGAATGCGAGAGAAGAAGTTGGAGGAACAGAAACAACTCGCGAGACAGGTAGAGTCCAAGTCGGAGGTCGAAGAACCTCAATCTGGCTTAGGCAGTGCTGAAGAGGGGGGCTCGGACGAGTCGGAGGAGTATATTGGTATCGTATCTGACGAGGAAGACGAGGAAGAGCAAGACGACGACGAGAAGGAGGAGGAGCAGGAGGAGGACGCCGCTCTTGGGGGAGGAGATGACGACAGGTAATCTTGCGTCTTTGACACTGAAGAGGCTCCGCGTGCTAATTGCCTCCAGCTACTACGAGTCCGCCTCCAATTTGCCTGTGGAGGTCGAGAACTTCGCACTCTCGAAGACCCGTCTGAATAAGAAGAACATTGTTTATGCAGACAAACACACACTCTGTGTGCGTATAAAAGAGAAGATGGTAGGGATTCGCAAGGGTGACTGGAAAGAAGCAGCAGGCTTACGATTCTCTAGAATCTAGCCCTGGTGGGACAGTACGATATCTGGGTGAAGAGAGGTGTGGTCAGCTTGATGGGCGCGAAGCTGCACCCCTCGCCCATCGCATATAGAGTCTATGCGCCGTCAACCCACTCCCTTCCCGTTATCAAGTGCGTCTCAGGCGTCGATGGCTATGCAGAAGTCGAGCTCACATCGTGTCACGGTAATGGCATCTACCGCCTCAAGGATTTGTCGCCGCTGTATCAACGGATATGGAACAGCAAGACGGAGACTGCAGCCGACAAGGTCACATTAAAAGATAAGTTTCGACGTACCTTTTCAGTTGTATGTTACTGTGCTATTACTTTGCTGGCCGCGTCTGAATCTTTAAAACTAACCAGCTTTAGCTATATACGTCATCCGATGACCCCTTCAAGCGGCACTTACGACCACTCCATCTCGATAAGAAATGGAGCACAACTATCAAAGTCCTCTCTCAGCGAGGAGGGGGTCTCAGGGTGTTTACCTGCGGACCCAAAGCGTCAGGAAAATCGACATTCAATCGATATCTCCTGAACCACCTTCTCAGCCCTGCACCCCAGACGGAGAGCGGTTATACCAACACCGATGGTGTAGCTTTCCTGGATCTTGACCCAGGGCAGCCAGAGTTCTCCCCAGCAGGAGAGATTTACCTCGCTCACCTGCGCTCGCCATTCTTTGGTCCTCCATTTTCACATCCAACCCTGGAGGGATCACGGAATGGAACGATTATCAGAGCTCATCATATAGGAGCGACCTCCCCGAAGGAAGATCCCGACCACTATGTCCTCGCGGCAATGGATCTTATGGACCATTACCGCAGGTTACTTGAGAGCTATCCGCAATGTCCTCTGATCATCAACTACCCTGGTTGGATCTTCGGTCTGGGCTTGGAAGTCGCAACATGGCTTATAAAGTCTCTGGGCCTTTCAGACGTCGTTTACATGAGTGAGAAGGGACCGCCAGAGGTCGTGGAACCTCTAGGGCAGGCTGCAGGGCAGGCCATGGTACTGTTAACCACGCTGCCGTCACAGCCAACGGACTATGCGACCAGGTCCAGCGCTCAGCTGCGTTCGATGCAAATGCAGTCCTATTTCCACCTGTCGCATCCGAACGGACTTTCCAACCCCATCTGGTCTGAGATGCCACTGATCCGCACCAAGCCCGTTTTCGTCAATTATGCTGGTCCCCGACAGGGAATCCTGGGAGTCATGGTGCTGGGCTCCTACCACAACCCAGACCTTCTGCGTGATCTGCTCGACGGGGCTATAGTTGCGGTCGTGGCGGTGGAGAATGAGAGCGCCATCGCGAAGCTGCCCAACAACGCAGAAACTGCGGGAGACCTTCCTGCAGAAGCAGATGGTGCAGAAGACGAGATGATCGAAGACGACAGAGACGAACCGAACGCTGACCCTGACAGTAACATGGACGACGCTGCCAGTACGACGGAGTCCCAGCCCGCATCTCGTCCACCATCCATTCCGTCCTTGGAATCCAGAATAATCCGCACTGCCAAGGAGGATCTGCCCTACCTCTTTGTCGGCGCCGGCTCCTGCACCCCTCCGGACCCCAAAGCCTCCTACTCCCTGGGACTGGCCATCGTCCGCGCGATCCACGTCTCGGCCCGCAAGCTCGAGCTCATCACCCCGATCCCGACCTCGAAGATCCGGGAGACTCTCGAGCGCGGCCACGGCATCGTCCTCGTCCGCGGCCAGCTGGATAACCCCAACTGGGCGATCAGCGAGGAGTACCACGCGGCCCGGGCGGCGGAGAGACGCCATCACAAGCTGGTCGCCAAGGCCAAGAAGAGTAAAGGGGCGGGGTATGATCTGGAGAAACTGGAAGAGATGTCACAGACGCTGAGAGAGAGGGTACGGCGCGCGGGCAACGTGCCATGGATGACGGTGGTAGAGGACAGCGGCCGTAGGCATGGGGGCACGGCGCACCGGGAAAAGACCATGTGGAAGTTGAGGAAGAAGGCGTATCCTGGTAGTGAGAGTGAGACCGACTGGTAGTCTATAAAAGTCATGCATTCTCCAGCAGTGTACGTATATACAGTACAGTACAATCAATGCTCTCTGCATGCAATCAATTGATATGGATCCATTCTATTGATACTGCTAGCTCAACTTAGACGTCACAGTCGTCACTGGTGCGTTCATATTCATGTCCCGTGGGAACCTGCTGATAACAACAATATCATTTCTACTGACATGACGATGCAGCCATGAAAACTATTTCGTGGAAATCATCCATCCACCCTAGTAGGTCAAATTGACCATGACGGTCTTCGTCTCCGTATACGCCTCGAGGGCCTCCCGCCCCAGTTCCCTCCCGATCCCGCTCTGCTTGCTGCCGCCGAACGGCGTGTTGAAGAAGAGCAGGCTGATGCAGTTGATGCCGACCATGCCCGACTCGAACTCGCTCGCCACGCGCAGGGCCCGGTTGATGTCCTGCGTGAAGACGCCCGCCATGAGGCCGTACTCGGTGGCGTTGGCCTTGCGGATCGCCTCCTCCTCCGTCTTGAAGGGGGCCAGGACCGCGACGGGGCCGAAGATCTCGTGGGTGTTGATCTCGGCGTCCTCCTGGACGTCCGTGAAGACGGTCGGCTCGACGAAGAAGCCCTTGCCATTGTTATTATTGACGCCAATCCCGCACTTGCCCCCCGTCAGCAGGGAGCCCTGGCCGGCGGCGCCGCGCTCGATGAATCCCGAGACGCGCTTGAACTGCGCCTCGTCGACCAGCGGCCCGACGGTGGTGGACGCGCTGTCGGGGTCGCCGATCGTCTTCGCCTGCGCCTCCAGCGCCGCCTTGTACCGCCTCGCGAACTCGTCGTAGATGCCCTCCTGCACGTAGACGCGCGTGGCCGCGTGGCAGGCCTGGCCGGTGTTGGTGAGGATCGACCTGACGGTCCAGTCCAGGGCGTTGGCGAGGTTGCAGTCGTCGAAGACCACGGCGGGCGACTTGCCGCCCAGCTCGAGCGTCACCTTCTTCAGGTTGGACCGGGCCGCCAGCTCCTGGACCTTCTTGCCCGTCGCGACCGACCCCGTGAAGCTGACCTTGCGGATCTCCATGTGGCCCGCGAGCAGCGCGCCCGTGGACCCGTCGCCCGACAGCACCTGGAAGACCCCCGGGGGGAAGCCGGCCTCCCTGATCAGGGGGCCCAGCGCGAGCGCCGCGAAGGGCGTCTTCTCCGAGGGCTTGATGATGATGCAGTTGCCCGTGGCCAGGGCCGGCGCGGCCTTGAAGCTCAGGACGCCCATGGGCGCGTTCCAGGGGAGGATGCCGGCCGTCACTCCCAGCGGCTCGTGGCGGGTGATCTTGAGGAAGCCGTTCTCCTGCGGATGGGACTCGCCGGCGAACTTGTCGATCCAGCCGGCATTGTGTCGGAATACCTTCGCTGCGAGTTAGCCAGGTAACCTGACTGGGCTTGTATACAGGGTCTGTCTATTCAGTAGAGCATCAAACTCACCTCGACCGCGGCGCCTGTCTCATGCTTGCCAATTGAAATGGGCATCCCATTAGTGATCCGCGTGAGCTCCGCAAGCGACTCGATGTGCTTCCCCAGCAGATCGGCAAATTTCAGCAGGATGTCCCGCCGCTCTTTGGCCGAGACCCTCTTCCACGCCGGGAAGGCTGCTTTGGCCGCGGCGACGGCGGCGTCGACGTCCTTCTCCCCCGCCAGCGCGACATCGTCCGCGACGAGCGACCCGTCCTTGGGGTTGTATACGGTGAGCTTCTTGCCGCTGGTCGACTCGACGTATTCGTTGTTGATGAAGATCTGCTTCGGGAGGTTTGTTCTGCTGAATGGGAATGCATTCGCGGGCGTGTCCTTGGCTTGGGCCATTGTGGTCAGTGGTATCCTGAAGTGAGGAGTATCCTTTCAGGAGTTTGTTCTGAGACAGGTCGAACAGGAAGCGGATAATGCTAAAGATCAAGCAATATGCAGAAATATCTACTTCACCTGACGGAGAGGATGACAGAGGACTCGAGTGACTGACTGACTGACTGACTGCTGGAATGCTCCGTAAACCCACCTAATATATCCTCCTCTCCCCTCACAGACAGACAGGTTCTCTCTCTCTACCCCTCTTTTGCTTCCCTTTCTCAGTCCCCTGTATCAGGACGGAGTTAGCTTAGTCCCGACTTGTTGCGCGCGCAGTTTACGACGCAGCCAGTTGCATGAAAGTTGTTACTCGCCTGTCAAGGCAGGGATGTTCGCTGTCACAACCAACAGGGTCAAGAGCCGGAAGGATAAGGGCGTGCAGATGCGCCTCCAGGGCCAGGCCAAGTTGATGATGTTTCTTTCTGTCCTCTGGCCTGCAGGATTCGTCATGACGCTGTGGGGTATATACTACCTACCTCCTTAGGCCATCTAGGAAACCTTCTAATGGCGCGGGTGAGATGCGCCGATGTTGAGGCTTTAAACTCCATTATAGACTAATCGACCAAATAAAGATCTATCTTAGAAAGACACATATCTGATATCTTACATATCTAACCAAAGTAAGATAATGGTACGCAAGTAACCACCAGCCGATTCCTAGGACTGTATATACAGTCCCACTTACAGGGTTCAGGGTTTGATTACCACCCTCAAAAAGAGTGCCTGTGCGCAGTAGCTAGTAGCGGCTGCAGTGAAGTTGGACTCGTTGCACAGCATCAAATTAATCAACACAAGCCCTGCCAGTTGGGATCGTACCCAGAATCTCCCTGTGACTCACCACACAAGTACTGTGCATGTCTATCTAAGAGGAGAGTTCGAAGAACAAAGAATCTTCAGATAATTCTCTGCCAGGCAGCTGTACATTCTACTATCGGCAGTATTATTGGGACAATCGGAATCGCCTGAGGGTATGGTGCTTTCTCAGTCACGCCGTCCAAGGAAGCGTCTAGGTAGCACTGCAGAAAGCCTAGTAAACAGAGGGAGATTGACGACGTACAGAGTAGATATGTGGTCCGTAATAAAGGGTATCGCATGCGGAACGGGACTAACTGTGGCGTCTTCCGTCATCCATCCTCGAGGCCGAGGTATATTATTTCGGTATTCGCAGTGTAGGTGTGAGATTATATCCAAACATGCAGCAGCAATAACATTTATTCTGCCATATCAAAGTCATAGCTATATTTTACAAACATAAACAAGCCCTCTTTCCCAGACATCTCGCATCCAGAACAAAGACAAACCACACCAGACCACTGTACACACCCGCGGTATGTGGGAACCTACTACCAATCATGATGGGATCCTCAAACGCCAAAGAATAAAAAAGAAAAAAAAATAAGGAATCCCATCCAGAACAAAATACTCTTAGAGGGGCATCCAAAACCGAGAACAAAAAAGGGTACCAGTACCGAAGAATCCCATCATCGACTTCCATAAACAGAAAAAAAAAGAGAAAAAAGGAAGCAATGTGCGGCAGCCGAGATTACTCTATGCCTTTCTTTTTCATGCTTTCCCTTCTCTTCAACACTTCGCTCTTGGCCTTCTTCAGGCCCTCGCCTAATTTCCGCGCCTTGCCCCATTCTCGGCTCATTCTCTGCATCCGCACGATGCCTTTGACCACGAAGATAGCAGATCTGAGTTTCTCCATTGGCTTACGGCGATGCTTACGGCTAGGAGGTTTGACGCCCATCTCGGCGATCATTTTAAGGTCGGCTTCGTTGCTGTACACACGAGAGTTAGCGAACGAATACCAAAGCTCTGAATCACACTACCATGGATTGATTAGGATATGTAGAAACAGATGAAAACATACCAAGCAGCCCTGACACTCTCGCCCAGCTCCATTAGTCCCTTGCTCCAGGCAAGGTCTCGACGGAACCTCTCCTCCCTCTTCAATCGCGCTCGGAGCCAGAGGATCTCCTTGCTCAGGCCGCGGATCTCCTTCTCGTGTCTGCCCTTGCGCTCCGTCTTCGCCATCATTTCATCCATGGCTTGATCGTAGCGTTCCTGGAGCGCCTCGAGCTCCTGCGCAGCTGCATCGGCTTTCTTGATCGACGCGGCGCGCTCCTCACGGATCCTCCGCAGCTGAGCCTTCAATTCATTGATACGGGCGTCTCGCTCCGAGAGCTTGAGAGCTAGAGACTCGGCTTCAAGAGTCGACGATTTAAGCAGCTCATGGAGATCCTTTTGGTCCTCTTCTCGAACCGCAGCACGCTCGAGCTCGCGATTCTTCACTTTCAGATCTTTGATGGACTTGTGTGCATCGGCTAACTGGCGTCTGAGACTCCGGAGTTCCTCCTGGAGCTTGTCCGAAGGCGACGACCGAGGGGATTGAGTCTCATACTTCTTCATCTGTACGTCATGTAGTTCCCGTTCGAGCTCTGCGATGCGCGTCTTGTAGTTACGGATAGCAGATTTATGGTCAGCTTCACGCTGAAGGAACGCCTTTTCTCTCTTGCGAGCTTCATCCAGGCTGTGCCGGAGTACTGAAACATCCGCAGCAGCGGTGGAAGCCTCATTATCTTGCGGCGCTTGTTGTTCAATAAGGTTCTCGAGTTCTTGCATGCGCTTCTCCAAGCGCTGGACTTGGTTCTTCGCTGTAGCCAGTTCTCGATCTCTCCCACTGGACAACGCAAGCAGCTTGTCTTGGAGCTGGTCGATCTCGGCAGACAGACGGTTCTCTTCTTCTGTCGCTCGTTCGATCTCCGAGTTGAGCTCCTTTTCAAGGGAGTCCTTCGCCTCCAGGAGGGATTTTCTTTCATCCTTCAGCCTGTTGACCTCGCCTTCCAGACGAAGCTTAGCTTTTCGAAGCTCGACCTTCTCCTGGTCTACGCGATGGGTGTCGTCAACTTTGTTCTGAATGCTGTTGAGCTGGCTTCGAAGCTCGTCACGCTCTGCCTCTACCTCAGCGAGCGAGGTGCGAAGGTTGTGTAATTCACTATTAGAGTTGGCCAGCTGGTCGCGGAGGGACTGCTTCTCGCTCAGAGCCTTGTGCAGTTGGTTCTCAAGATCTGACGCGCCTTTTTTCAATTGACCTCTAGCGTACTCTTGCTCCTCTTCCAAGCTCGTCTGGAGAACGACAATTTCGTCCTCAAGAGCCTGGACCTTGTCTCTCAAGGCCGACTCTTCGCGTCTGCTGACCCTGAGTTCCTCCTTGACAGAGAGGAGCTCATTTCGTTGCTCCTCAATCAATTGTCGTTTGGCTGCAATATCTTCGTTGAGCTCCTTCACTTGACGGCTCAGCACAGCCTCCTCTTGGCGATGCCGGTTCTTCTCGCTATCGATGACTTCCTGGAGCTTTGCCTCTCTCTCTGAGAGAGTCAGTTCGACATCCTGAAGCTTTTCGATTGTTCTCCTGAAGCCCGCGGCCTGTTCTTCCGCTTTCTCCTTCTGCGATTGCAGCGTTCTCTTTGTGCTTTCCCACCTATCTTGTTCAAGTGCGAATTGGCCTTCCTTATCTTCAATTTCATGCTGTAGGGCCTCTATCTCCTCCTGCAGCCGCTCGACTTCCTCCCGGTGTTGTGATCGGAGCGCGGAATTATTATCAATAGCCTGCTGTCTCTCGTCTTCTATCGCCTGCTCAAGCTCCCTGATCTTAGATTGAGCTTTAGCCAGCTCACGCTGCAGACTCCCGGATTCATCCGTCAATGCATTATGTCGAGTTTGCAAAAGTTCCTTCTCGTCTGTTTTGCGCTGCAAATCGTCAAGCGCCTGCTTCAAACGTGCTGCTATCTCGTCGCGTTCTCGTCGGGCTTGATCCCTTTCATGCCTTGCAAGTTCAATATCACCCTTCATTCTGTCCTTCTCGGATGTCATTTCTTGTTGAGCCTCCTGCAGTTGCTCCTGAAGATGGTTTGCGTGCCGTGTCTTGGCATCCAGCTCTTCCCTCAGATTATTGTTCTCTCTTCGTAGTTCCTCGACCTCGTCCTCTAGTTTGCTCGCCTTTTCTTCCAGTTGACGGCTAAGCCCCTTTGTGATAAAGGACTTGTTAGCCATCTCATCTTGCAGCTCTTTCAGGTTCTCCTCAGCTTGTTCCTTCTCCTCCATCGCCCGATCCCGAGCCTCTCTGGCTTCTTGCGCCTCGGACTTGGCTTGGTCAAGGCTCTCCTGCAGCTCTTCCAGTTGCTCTCTAGCACGCTCTAGTTCAGCCTCAAGTTCAGCCACGGCCTCACTTTCTTTGCCATCCTTTTCCTTTAAGTTGTCTATTTCCTCTTCTCGTTCCTCGATGAGGCGCTCCTTTTCTCTTACGGTGGCCTCCAGATCCTCGATCTCATCGCGCAATTTCTCGAGCTCCTCCGAATGCTTCTCCTTTGCGGCCCTGAGTTCTTCTTGAAGGTCTTTTACCTGCGTCTCCCTGGTTTCGAGTTCCTGGCGCATCCAGTCTATCTCTCGCTGCACTGCCTCATCTGCCTGCCGCCTTTTTGCCTTCTCCCGGAGTTCCTGCAATTGCAGACGGTACGATTCCAAATCGCGTTCGGCTTGTTGAAGGCTCTTCTTGTAGCGTGCGATGTCCCTCTGCAAAGTAATCTTGGTCACCTTCAGCTCCGTATTCTCCTTGAGAGCCTCTTGATTGTATTGCGGTCCAGCCTTTTCTAGTTGCTCTTGCAAATAATGTATTTTCAGCTTCAGACCGAAATTGTCTTTGTCAAGCTTGTCGATAATCTGTACCGGCGAAAGCCAGTTAGCTTCTCTGTTTCTTGTTGCGCAGCCACATCACACGAAATTATCTTTGTCAAGCTTGCCGATTGTGGGTAATGGACGAGATACCTTTTCTTGTTCCTTCAGCGTCATCATCTTCTGCCCATCATTCAGGACTCCTCCTCCGCCGTCTCTCCCCGGCAATGTCGGTAAAGGTGTACTCTGGGCGCTACTACTCGCAACCTGTGGCAGCGGGGTGGGTTCCTCAGTCATCCCATCTTCGTAAGTTTCCGTCTCGTCCATTGAAGGCAATCCCGGTGTCTCTCCATTACTCCGATAACTCTGTCTGAGGTAGGCGGGAGTCTGCGGCGCGGCGCTTCTCCGGGAAGCAGTCAGGTTCCGCAAGAAATTGTTCTTTGTAGCGCTCCTCATCAAAGGAGTGAATTCGCCTTTTTGCGGCGCTTGTGACGGCAGGTTCCGTCGGTCATTCAAAGCATTTCTGGTTGACTTGGGCCCCGTACCCGCACGCGGAGTGCTCAGGCTGAATCCACCCCCGGACTGGCGTTTTCGTCCATTTTCCATCATCTGTACGATGTCCTCGTCCTTGGAAGGTATTTCAAACGAGTTCTCGACCGAGTCTAAAGCGGAGAGGTTGGTTCGCGCGGCGCTGCGAAGGCCGTTGGTCAGGTAAGTCGCGTTCCCGTCGGCTTCGGTGCGCGGAGTGTCGATGTATGGCAGCGCCATTGTGGACGCAAATTGGTCAATGGCGCAAAACTTTCAAGTAGCGGCAGATGGAATAGCTCAGCGCGCGACCATGTCGATTGCGGCGGGCAGTTGCGGACGCAAAGATCCAGATGTGGAATCCAATGGCGGACGTGTTTGCGCGGCGTGGAGCGTCGGGCCTCACAGCGACGCGGTGGTCGGGGCGGTGGATCGCCGGGGCGTTGTTGACGTCTAACCCAATGCGGTTTAGTGCGGGCGGTGGCGGACCGTCAGATTCTCCGGTCTGCTTCTCCGGTATGAAGTCATCTCATGCCTCGACGCGGTGCGGCGTCTCTGCTGGAACCAAAGGAGCGTCCGGGATTGACTTCGAACGGTGCCCAAGATGGCGCCGATGTCACAGGAGGACATCGAGTGGTTTAAGTCCACGTTCCACCCTATTCCAAGGCCGCAGCTCCCGGACGACTGCATCGAGTACTCGCTTTATCTTATCCCGACAGACCCCGCCGCCACCCCCGCAGTATCAGACAAAGCTGCAGAGACACGGTCGCGACTGCAGGAGGTCCAGAGGACTGCTGCGGGACTTACGAAGGATTTGCTGAAGGACTACATTTGGCAGCGTGAAGGCTTCAACCTCGAAATAACCAAAGAGAATGGTGAGTAGCTCTGCTCTTCGCCCCCCAAGGACAGTTTTCGAGAGGACCATACTGACCGCGCTTGATTCTAGGGCTCAGCCTGCTGCGAGGAAGAACGAGTTATGGGGACTCCATTGAAGATGAGTGGGTGATCGTGTATATTCTCCGCGAGTTGACGAAGAAACATAAAGACCTTTGGGTCAAGGTGGTGGACAGCGATGGCGAGTTCCTTCTGATCGAGGCGGCTGGCGCCTTGCCCCTGTGGCTAGAGCCAGAAGTGGCAGATAACAGGGTATGTTTGTCCAAGTGTCCCGTGGATTCGTATGTTCGAGTGCTCATGGTCAATAGGTGTGGATCCACCAGGGGCAACTGGTCATCATAAAGCCGAAGCATGATAACGCCTCGAAGAGGAAAATAACCGAAAAGATATCCCTGCAGGAGGCTATGAGGATCATGAAGGAGGAGCCAAAACGACTTCTCCGCTCTAAGACGATCGAGGAGGAAGCTTTCTACCGACTTCGCAATTATCCTAAGCAGATCAGCGAGAACCTCCATCATGCCTTCGTGACTATCCCGCGCCGGGTCGCCTACTTGCTACATCAAAAACCGGCGTATATTTCGCCAGCGGTGGAAGCCTTCTACCTCAGAGACCCGATTGCACTGCGGCCTCTTAGAGCCAAGGACGACAGCAATTTGATATTCAAGCCCGAGGATTTTGTCACTGTCAGCGTGAGGTTCACGAGGGTAGGCTATGCACAATTGAAAAGTCAGGACTTTCCGGCACCGAAAGTGTGGACTGGGAAGCTGCCTCCGAGGACGGACCGGAAGGCGTATGACCGTGCAGAGTTGGGAATGAAGCTGTCATGCGGGTTCGAGATGCTGCTCTCCGATCCACAAAACCAGGACAAGGCATGTGTACGGGAGATGAAGCTCCTGCTTGAAGATATCGATACTGGGGACGAGACTCTTCCTACAGATGAGGAAATTGAGAAGCATTGGGACAAGCGAGAGGACGACGAGAAATGGTTGGATATCAAGTTCGAAGATCTGGAAGGAGAGCTGAGGGGAAGAGGCAAGGCAGATGGAGGCAACAAGCCAGGCGCATTCGGAGACGCGAATGCACAGGAAAATCTCCAGCGGATAGTCGCCCGCTTTGAGGAGTTCCTGAAGGATGAGTCTGCCGGCCTCGATGGGGCAGATTTCTTCAACGACTCTGATGATGAGGAGAGCGACGGCGACGAACTAAGCAGCGACGGAGAAGACAAAGAGACGTCTTTTGATGAAGAAGAATTATCTAGGATGATGAAGAAGATGAGGATGCCATCTGAGTCGGGTCTACAGGGTGCATCTCGGCCAACAGGAATACGTGGTAGGGTGGAAGAGGTAGACACTGAATCCGAAGAGGATGATACGGAGGAGATTCAAGAGCTATCGAGGCAAATGGAAGCAGAGCTCCGAGGAACGGGCATCCTCGATCTGGATGATCGCACTGGCAAACTCTTTGCAAACAAGCAGAAATCGGTCAAGGGGAAGGCTGCTGTCCGCTCCAAGGACGGAAAAGATCACCCAGAAGACTCTGAAGAGGACAGTGACCTCGATGAGGAACAGAAGGCCAAAATTAACCTTGCTAAGAACCTACTGGAGAGCTTCCAGAGCCAGGCTGGCATGGCTGGACCCGGCGGGAATATGCTTGGTATGATGGGTTTGAAGATGCCAAAGGATGACAGACCATAGAACTCAGATCCCTACGAAGTCGAAAGAAAGGAAATCGATTGAAATGGTTTCAAGTTGTTCTATTGGCAGATAATCTAGGAGGCTCTGTGTTTCCCTGGCATGTCTCGAAATAGGGATAGTGAAGTCCCAACTTCCCCCTACTGCAGAGCTTCCGGCGAACCTCTTCGATCCATAAGCCCCCTCTCTCTTCGATTATCCTCTGTCGCACTTCCAGCCGCCCATCACAACAGCAAGCCATCTCCTCATAAGGATAGGTTATGACACTCAGTTCCTTGTGACGATAGAGCTTTATTCTTTGGTGACAACCTCTGCCGGATTGAAAGGCACCACTTCGCCCTGGGCCGTCGTCATCACAGGGGAAGTGTCACCGCGCTCTGCAAGGACGTTCAGCGACGGCTCCTTACAAAATAATCTCGTCCATTTATAGGGCGAGAGGCACGACTCACCGTCGATATTGACTGGGAGGGCCACAACGAGAGCCGCGAGGAGAGAGAAAACAGCAACATTGAAGAATTTCATTGCGAATGTCTCGATATTATATTATTTTTCCTGCTATTGCGGCTGGATTGTGGCAGAATAAAGCGTGTCGAAGTATAGAAAAAGGCTTTCAAGGAGAGTGGAGAACGAGTCGACCGGCGACAATGAACGGCTGAGTCGAAAAGACTGACAAGAACAGAGAAAGATGCCTGCTTGAAGCAACTGAAAGGGACAACTGGAGGAAGAAAAGGACGCCTACGTCGGTCCATGGAGCAGCTCCCAGGGATATATAGATTGATGCCAAGCCACGGCATCCTATAACGTAGCACGCAATCTATAACAAAATGCCGCTTATAGTATCGCTGATATCGGATAACTCTAGCTCTTACCAATTCAGGCCTGAGCCTGCAGCTACTAAGACATACTCCGTTAGAGAGGCACCAGGATGAAGGTCTCCTGTTACAGGCTACTGCATAGTAGAACTACAAATGGAAAAAAAAAAAAGCACGGACAGGCGAGATGAAATGGAAGCAGGGCTCATCCGTGCTGACGACCATCCTTCCGGAAAGAGCAGAGCGTCACTGATTGACTACACAGGAGTACATTATATAGTAAAAGTGGCTGATCTTCTCGCCGCAGCGGCAACAGTCTCGGGAACTGAAACAATGCCGAGAACGTGAGACGAGCTCTGTCAGAGATATACACGCCTCCCTTCCAGGCGAGCGATTCCGCCGAGGCAGATCGATCTGGTCAAGATTTCAGGTCAATAGAGTGCAAACCCTTCTTCTATTTTTGTGTCTCAGAAGTGCAGGAGCATACGCCACCACCTGATGATCAATGGGAAACGGACTCGGGAGCGAATGATAGCCCAGCTCGCCCCGTTACGGGAGCCTGCGCCAGAAAGGTCGTGTACTCCGCAGTACTCCCGGGATATGGATCGTCTTCTAATGTCTTGTAATGTCTTGTAACACCTGTATTTCGTGCGCTTGGAGTCCTGGGATTATGTCGCGAGAGGGGGGTCTGTGGAGAGAGGGAACGAGATGACAGGACCGAGGAAGAAACGGCGTGCTGGGTCTTTTGGGGGCCCCTTTGTATCTGGCACAGCCACCCTTGGGCACTCTCGACCGCGGACATCGGCCTTGGTCCTCTGTGGTCGTTCTGTGTCGTTCTGTGTTGGTGATGCTCATCTCGACGGGCAACGTCACCCCGCCGCCCCGATAAGGAGCCACGTGACCTGCCGTATCGTATCGTCTGCGCTGCTCCGCCTCCTCGTCTGATCGCTACCCTCGACGGCCACCGGACGGCGTTGCGTGCTGCTGGATCCGCGAGGCTCCGCTTATCGAGGTCGTTCTCAATTCTATTCTGAGTCTGCTGTTGGCCGTTCGCTTCTCTTCCAGAGAAAACGGAAGCTCCGTGATATCGAGGCGTCCGAAGCCTCTATCGCCTGCCTGTATCACCGGACCCCGCTTTCTGCTGTCCGAGGACGACCTCCGGCGGAGTCTCCCAGACCTGCAAGAACACCAGGGCCGCTCCCCGGCGCGAAAAGCGGCCTTGAGAATCTCATTGTCTTGAATTTCTGCTCTTGAGCATGGCAACCCCCGCCCACTGCTATTACTGCTTCGAGTGCCTCTCCGCCTCGTTCGAGGACCGGGAGCCTCCCAGCCTCGCAGTCATAGAAGACCTCTGGGAGCAGCACGAGCAGGCCAAGGAGCTCGCTGCTCTGCGAGAGAAATCGGCAATAATCTCGCAGCGCGAGAAGGACGAGCTGGGTCAGCGTATAGATGATGACAGCGCCGATGACGACGATGAGGACGACAACGGCGGGCTGAGCGAAGACCAGGACGAGCGTCCGGCCTCCAAGAAGAGCCGGCCTGGCAATCTCAAACTTCCCAGTATCAGTCGTCTGCAAAGCCAGTCATCCTCCGACTCCTCGAGCACGTCCACGACGCCGTCGTCGATATCCGCCAACTCATCCCGCTCTGCTCTGTCTAACTCCACTACTGTAACATCTCCAGACTCCCAGTCGTCATTTTTTGCGCAGCCAGAAGCCCCGACCTTCAAACGTCCTAAACTAGAGGAAAAAGCGTATCCACTGTTCGTGACCTGGAACACCTTATCGAAGAACGGTCGCAAGTCCCTTCGCGGGTGTATCGGCACTTTCGAAGCACAGGACCTCCCAACAGGCCTGAGATCCTATGCTCTCACGTCGTACGTATAGTCCCGTGACGGGCAGCCTAATTGCCTATACACCCGGATGGGGAACATGAGGATGCTAATCCTAAGAGCAGCGCGTTCGAGGATACCCGCTTCTCTCCAATCCCTGCATCTCTTCTGCCTTCTCTCTCCTGCTCTCTAACCCTTCTAGGAAACTTTGAGCCGTGCACCAATGCGATGGACTGGATCCTCGGGACGCATGGGCTGCGTATATCTTTCATATACCGCGGCAGACGGTACGGTGCGACATATCTACCTGACGTGGCTGTCGAGCAGGGCTGGACCAAAGAGGAGACCGTAGAGAGTCTGATGCGAAAAGCCGGTTGGGACGGCGGTAGCGGAGGTGCTTCGAGGAGGTTCCTTCGGGGCAGCAGCAGCGGCAGCAACGGTTCTGGCGCAAGGAAGCCCTGGGACGAAGTCTCTGACTTCCGGGCAGTCAGGTACCAGGGCCTCAAGGCGAGTGCCAGCTACGCTGAATGGCAAGAATGGAGAAAATGGGTACTCTCCCTGGACGACGGGCGGGCAAAGCTCCTCGAGCCTGGGAAATGACGTTGCTGGCGTTCGCACCAGCTGGATACGTACTGACGACTGGAGTGATGGCTGCTCTTATTTTTTGCGTTCTGTTCTTGGTTTCTGTCGGCGGATGGTCATGGGACACGTAAAGGCGTCTGCATCGCACTTCTAATGGTACTTCCTCAGACAAGGCCGGAACGTTCCGGTAATCTACATTCCCACATGATCGCACAAGGCCGCAATGGGATGATGTCTACGGTTACGTCAGCATAGATGAATGAAGATACCATTCAACATGATGTGTTGCATGTTTAGTTGATCTTTCGGTTCTGTGGTTGTCAACAGCATTGGATCCCTAGAGAAGGTCCGGATTCTAAATGCTGGTTTTCAGATCTCAGGTTAATATGTCTGTACTGAGCACGATCACCTCGATAAGTGCCATCGGCACACACACAAACTGCTTTGAAGCACCCCTGAGCATTGGATTGGGTAAACTTGCTCAAGTGTATGCATGAACCCGCGTGTCTGCTTCCCGAATCCAGCCTTTTTGGACGACATTCTCAAATCATACACCTACCTGTCCCTGTTCTGGGATGAATGCAACTGAATTCCTAAGAGCGTTCTCTATTGATCTATGTAGATCTCATTTAAAGTTGCCTGATATTAGCAGGCAGCGCTCTCAAAAATGGGTCAAGTGCCAAATTGTCCGCTGGAGCATGAGAATTGAGACTAGATAAATAACATTATTCTTTATGTGGGTAGAAGTATATATATATACACCCCAATAGCCAAGAGATCCCAATCGATCGGCGAGGATCTGCGCCATCCATAATAATACATTCAGGTTCCTGTGAGATGGTTCCGGTGGGTCGGGCCATGCTTCTAGAAACTTTATGTTTATAGCTCTTCAGAGGCACTGTGGCAGTGGGATAGGTTCTAATTTCTAATACTGTGTGCACTGTCATATTTTTTTTTAAAAAAATGGGAAATTGAAGAAGATGTTTTGAAGATTTGCTGGATGGGCGGAATTAGGATCTGTAATAATTAATGAAAGATGGATCTCTGCTCTTCACATACATAGTTCATACTGTAGAAAGACGAAGTAAACATCACAACGCGAAAAGAGGGAAGAGTCCTGCATTATTTCGCATAGATCATTGCCGTCTTTTTCAGGCTAGTGAGTAAATTGAGCGATAATTTGTCTCATAGCACTACAAGTACTTGATATGTATGACAAACGCCCACTACTAACGGGGTAGGCATACTTATCTACTAGTAGGTAGGCGAGGGGTGGCGGTGTGCCGGTCACAATCAGGCGGTATCTTGGAGGAGTCCAGGTGTTCAAAACTCAGCGTCAGCAACTAAGTACCTAGACTTGATCTGATTTTACGTATCTCTGCGTGTTTCTCTTATCCTTTCAGAAGCACACAGTAGATCCTAGTGCACTTATCGTGGTCATAAGGGCATGTGCATGTACAGAGTGGACACGGAACTTGGCTGTCTGTTGACGATGCCACGAAGGACTCACTCGGAGGTAGCTGCAGGTGCTAGCTGAGACTTTTTTTTCCAGCTGTACGTGCCTGTACATACAGGAGACACCTCTCAAAAATCAGTCGAAGACTTGAAGCTCATTTCTTTCTTAGGGGTTCTGCTCGCCACCGGCAAATCGTGGGGAGCTCGTCCAAACACTACTACTCTGTACTCCGCAGCTTGTTGACATAGACCGACTCATCCGACTCGCGCCCCTCGAGGCTTGGTATCCACACCGGTATTTACATGCTCCGTATATGGCAACTATTGATAACGGTCTCACGGATGCAAGGGGCCAAGACTAAAGCCCTTATGCATAATGCACCACGGCGTGTCCTCAGTCTAACTCCGGAGGCACGGCGGGGCAGTCAGAATCGAGATGCAGAACGCATGCTAAGCAAGTGGGGAAGAGGGAGCTCGCCATATTCATTCAACTGTTGCGCTATGTACTATCTGTATATATATTTATACAAAGTCAGCCACTGTCCTGTTCTTCTGTCTCCCCGGCCGTCTTGACGCATCATCCTGCCAAACACATTGCGTCCTTCAATTCTCATCTCTCGTCTTGATCTTCCGGGAAAATGACGGCCGACGAGAGAAGCCGTCTACTCTCATCCCAGGAGGATGAGATGTGGAAGACGGGTAGCACACAGCCCCATGATGTCGACGACGAGAAGCGGCGACGCTCTAATCTGCTGACCATCTATGTCGGATTTCTCGGTACTGATCTGCGTCCATTAAAGCAGTGTTCAACCGCTGACAATTGATTTAGGCATTTTTCTCGCCGCTTGCGACGAGACACTCGTGTTGGCAACATACGGAGCCATCTCGTCCCAATTCCACAGCCTCACGGAGGGATCCTGGCTGGTGACGAGCTACAACTTGGGTTACTGCGTTGCTTTGCCTGTGGTGAGTCTCATTTTGCATCCTGCACAAATATAGTATTTAACTAAGTGGTAATTGCTGACGGCATTCCTTGATGCACCAGTATGGGTCCTTGAGCGATATATACGGCCGCAGGAAGCCAATTCTCTCTGCGTACTGCCTGTTTGCCGGCGGATGTATCGTGTCGTAGGTTGACCGTTGTCCTCTTCTTGGTCTTTGCTCTCGAGAAGGTTATGCTAACTGCTCACAATAATGAAGCGGCCTTGCCAACTCACTGACACAATTAGTGATTGGGAGGGTGATATCTGGGATTGGAGGGGCTGGCATGGTCGCGCTTGTTTCAGTCATCATTACAGGTATGTGAATTGTCAAAGTCTCTGCAATTGTCGACTTTTATAAACTTCCTTTTCTGACTGTAATGTACTACAGACCTCGTCCCTCCCAGCGAGGTTGCCGTTCTGCGAAGCTACTCCAACCTGGCTGGTACAACGGGAATGAGCCTCGGGGCTCCCATAGGTGGCCTGCTGACAGATACAGTCGGTTGGAGATGGTAGAGTTCCCTATTGCGGCAGAAGACTCCAGTGACATGTCATGCTAAGTGTCTACCTACGCGACAGGTCTTTCATTGGACAAATCCCCCTGGTCGTCGTGTGCTTCCTGCTCGCGGGGTATCGACTGCCCCAAAGGACGCAGAAGGAGGGATCTGATTGCGACGTCTCGCGCGGTTCGGCCATCCATGACATCGACTTTCTGGGGATCATGACATTCGCCGCCACGGTCGTCAGTTTCCTGCTGCTCCTGCACGTAGCAGGCGCGAAAGGAGAGCAGAACTCCACCCAGATCTACTACCTGGCAGCTGCATTCGCGATATTCGGTGCCTGTTTCCTCCTGATAGAGCAATTCTGGGCCCCGAGGCCGGTGATACCACTGTCTTTGCTGACGCAAGGAGTTGGAGGCTATTGTCTGGTGCAGATACTGCTCCTTGGTGCCCGTTTCGGGGTAAGACCCGAGGTCCCAGTACGCAGTATGGGCTACATTTGCTGATCATGAGAAAAACAGCTGGTGACAAATATTGTCCCATACTTTACTCGTACCCGAAATATCCTCGGAGTCACGGCTTCTGCCCTCCTTGTTCCGACGTGCATGGGCTTTTCTGTTGGGGCTATTCTTTCGGGCCACACGATCAGGAGGTTTGTATATGCTCTCAGTGGCCAACAGGACATACTAAGACGAGTCTCCCACAGAACAAAACGCTACAAGACGATGTCGATCGCCGCCCTCTTTGTCAGCATCCTGTCCTACTTCGTCATCTTCCTGCGGTGGCGCGCGGGAGCCAGTCTCTGGGAATCGCTATACGCCTTCCCGTCCGGCGTCATGCAGGGCATCATCCTCTCCGGCCAGTTCATCGGCATGTCCCTGAGCGCGCCCAAGAACCGCCTGGCCACCGCGGTGGGCGCGTACTCGCTCAGCCAGCAGCTCGGGCTGATGATCGGGACGACTGCGTGCTCCGCGATTCTCCAGGGCGCGTTTGGGCGTACGCTGCTGGAGCGGCTGGATGGGTTCCCGGATAAGATAGAGGTACGTCGGCAGGCCTCCTTTTTCATTCTGCCTGTGTATCACGCGAAGGGCCATTCTCTTTTTCCTTGCTTATTAGAATCCCTCCATCTAGCCTTTGGAAGACTTCCAGAATGCATGATGGCTTGACTAGGTATATAGACTGCTATACTAACCCGCGGATTTGATTCCATCCACACACAGATCGTCGACAAGGTCCTCAACGACGCCCGATATGCCTTCACCCTCCCGCCCTCCATGCAGGAGATCGTCCGCTCCAGCTTCCTCTACGGGTTCCAATTCGTCCCGTGTACGTACACCCTTCCCTCCCTCCCTACATAACCAACATCCCCCCCCCAGAAACGTTCCCACAATCACTAACTGCGTAATTAATCACCAATCTAACGATAATGATGTATACAGTGTTCTCCACAATCACCTGCTCCCTCACGCTGCCGTTCCTGGTCTTCACCAGGGAGCAGCGCGTCCATTGATTGCATGTCCAGACCGGACCGGATCGGACCGAACTGAATTATCCGTACATAGCCATGACCGTGAACGATTACATGATATGATATGACATGATGTGACACGATACGAGATGACATCTTGCAATATGACATGATATGGTACAACATCAGGTAGAATTTTATAGGCTATAGAATAGAATCGGATAGGATAGACATCATGAATATGAATGATGAGGGTTAGACCAAGACAAGGCACCAAAAAAGGAAAAAAAAAAGAGAGAGGGAAAAGAGAAAAAGAAAGAAAAGGTTCA